>Ga0164242_10000372_pt1 | contig 55079 bp, 60 predicted proteins | sample OricomgcompostMG_FD_108783 | JGI IMG/M metagenome (GOLD analysis project Ga0164242, IMG submission 108783) | Miracle-Growth compost microbial communities from Emeryville, California, USA - Original compost - Miracle growth compost (MG) ...
GCGGGCATGTGGATGCCGAGCGGGAAGCGCAGTACCTGAAGCTGCTGCGCCACCTGCCGGCCGCGCTCAACGGCGTGCTCGCGCTGGAGCCGCAGATCATCGCGTGGTCGGACGAGTTCGCGCGCAAGGAAAATGCGCTGTTCCTCGGCCGCGGGCTCCACTATCCCATCGCCCTCGAAGGCGCGCTCAAACTGAAGGAAATCTCGTACATTCATGCCGAGGCGTACCCGGCCGGCGAACTGAAGCACGGGCCGCTCGCGCTCGTGACCGGGGCGATGCCCGTGGTGACCGTCGCGCCGAACGATGCGCTGCTCGAAAAGCTGAAGTCGAACATGCAGGAGGTGCGGGCGCGCGGCGGTCAGCTTTACGTGTTCGCCGATGCCGATACGCACATCGCGAGCGGCGATGGCATCCAGGTGATCCGGATGCCCGAGCACTATGGGCTGCTCTCGCCGATTCTGCATGTCGTGCCGCTGCAACTGCTTGCGTATCACACGGCCTGCGCGCGCGGGACCGATGTGGACAAGCCGCGCAATCTCGCGAAGTCGGTGACGGTGGAGTGAGGGTGGGGCGGGCGCAATGCCCGCCTGGCAATTCGGATTAGAAGTCGTTACGCAACGGCGGATTTCCCGCTGAAGAAGTCGTTACGCGAACTCCAAGTGCTTGGTTCTGCAACGTAAACACTTCTAATCCGGCAACACCTAATCGCCTGCTTTCGAAGGGTAAATCCCGGAAAAGTGTCAGCGAATGAATTCTGCGAGCGGGCGGACCAGTGCTTCGGCCCCGGTCCTCGGTCCCTTCGGCATCCCGCAGTTTTTCCCGCTGTTCCGCCTCGCTCCAACCCGCATTCACGCTCGGCCGACGTCGCGTGGTCTGTTCGCGAGCACCTGTTGCGCCGCGCCTATCACATGTCTTACTTGCTCACTACAGCGGTCGAATATCGCGATAAACTGAAGCTTCAAAGGTTGAAGGTGAGGCACGATGTCCACAAGCGAAGACCTGTCCGAACTCGGTGAAACCCAGGCGCCGGCTCCCGTCGAAGGCGAACAGGGAGCGGCTGTAGGCCTCGCGGAGAAGAAGGCTCAACGTCTTCGCAAAGAAAAGCGTGAACTCATCGACTCGCTCGCAAGTGGCGACTTCTCGACGCAACGAGCGCGCGTTGCATATATCTTGAACATGTACCCCTCAGCCCGGAACAGCGACATCGTTCTCGCGCTTAAATATTGGGCCGAGTTTCAGCCTGCGTTTTTCAATCCAGAGGGTATCAAGCCGGAACATTTCTTCGAGCTGGAACACGTACCGCTCCTTGTCCGCGCCCGGGCAAAAATTCAGAACGAATATGAGCTGTTTTAAGCTGACGGGAAGGTTCGCCGCCGCCGCCGGGGCCTTGAAGACGAAATGCGCGAGGCAGTCCTTGAGGACTCTGCGCCGAGGCAGACGCTGCAAGTGTTCGCCGACGAAACAGGCAAGACAGAGGCGCACCTTATCGTAGGCGCTGTGTGGGTGCTCAATGGCCGCGCCGTCTTCGATGTGACGCAAGCTATCAACACCTGGAAGGCAAAATCTACATTCGCAAAGCGGGAACTGCATTTTGCGCGGTTTGGAAAGGGAGACATCGACGCAATTGCCGACTACCTCCGTGTAATCGAGGCCAACCGCGAGTACCTAAGTTTCAAGCTGATTGCGGTGCGACGAGATAATTTGAGACGCAGTATTGAGGACGCCGTGCAACGCCTCCACGAATTCATGCTGCTTAAAGGGCTTGAACACGAAGTTCGCAGCGGACGGGTCGGGTTGCCGCGCGATGTCACGGTCACGCTGGATGAAGAACAGTCACTCGACCAGATTGCCCTCGAGGGAATGAAGCAGCGTATTCACGACGGCCTACAGAATCGCCACGGCGATACGCTGACGCTTGAATCCGTAGTCGCAGTTTCCTCGAAGAATAGTGCGCTGGTGCAGCTTGCGGACCTCGTCGCTGGTTCGGTGAATCGTCGTCTGAATTTCACTGGCACGCGCAATCATAAGGACGACATTGCCGACCTTGTCATCGCTACGCTCGGTATTGAGTTGGACGGCGACGAACAAGATGCGGACCTGGATGCAACCGTCATGTTTCGCATTTAGGGAACGGCATACGGTTGACAACAACATTGCCGCCGAGTCGTTCGCTGTACCTCGCTTCCGCTTCTCTGCGCCTCAACGAGCAAGCCTCGGTTGTCGGTAGATTATGTTTCGGGTCTTAAATTGCCGAACATTCTGTGCTTGAATCGCCACCGAGACAGAGCATGGTAGAACGGAAGAAAGCGGGGTTTCTCAGTTCAAACGCCGCCCCTCGCGGGCCTTCAGTCGGGAAGCGGCTCCAAGACTTTCCAAAAGATTTTGGTTACGGGCAAGTTCCAGCCAGTCGCAGATAGACTCCGTACCACTTCAAACTAGGCCGCTTTGGGCGCGGGGACCTCGTACTATGCGCAGCACACTGGCTCGCGCCGCGCCCGTCGCCGAGCAATGCTGACCGCAATCACGAAAGAGGCCGCGGATAGAAGCGACACCAGCAGGATGGTCCATTCGACTAGACCATAAGCTCGGCTCACCGACCAGATAGCTGCTGCAGATATGGGTGCAACACCTTTTGCGATGTTTGATGGCATCGACAGTAATCCGCTGATTGCACCGTAACCTTCTGTCCACATCAAGTCCTGGACGATAGTCCCGCGCAAGATTGTCATCATTCCGTTAGCTCCCCCATACAAAAGCGCGAAGAGGAAAAGCAAAGACGGCGAGGTTCCTGCGAACAGGAGGACAACCACGGAAATCGGGAAGACCGTTGTGACGATGACGCCAACGAGTGCAGGCTTTACGTTTCGTCCCGCGGTGAACCAGACTGCTCGTGCGATGACCTGAGCGGGGCCGATGATTGCCATCGTCGCGAGAATGACAGCGTGCGAGACACGTCTCTCCGCCATAAGCGGCACCAGATGGAACGTCAACGCGGCGAAGGTCGCGTAATAGGCGGTGAAAGATAAAGCAAGCGCCCAGAACGTCGGTGTTCGGAGTGCGCGTCGGGTAGCCGCCTTATTTACTGTTTTCACCTGTACCTTATCGCCGGTGGGCGCGCCATTGTGTTCGCCGGTGCCGATGGCAAATGCATGAATGGGCAGACTGATGGCGATGTTCACCGCGGAGAGAGCCATCAGGGCCCCCCGCCACCCGAACCAGTCGACGAAGCCTTGTGTCAGCGGAATGAATACGGTACTGGCGAACCCGCCGACCAGGGTGATGAGCGTGATTTTCGTGCGGAAGCTGCGCGGGTAATCGCGAGTCACGATAGAGAAAAGCGGGTCATAAAGTGTCGCCGCCATCGAAATGCCGAGGCCAATCCACACGACGAACAACGTTCCCAATGTGTGCGCCTGCGACCACAACAACAGCATCGCTGCGGATAGAGCCGAGCCCGCCATCATGATTTTTCGACCGTGACCATGGTCAATCCAGTTGCCTATCGGGTAGGCCGCCAGCCCGGAGACCAACAGGCCGACCGACAGCGCTGCATTGGTGTCTGTTCGACTCCATCCCATCGCCTGTTCCATCGGTACGATGAACAGCGAGAATCCGTAATACACCGAGCCCCACGAGACGAGCTGGGCAACTGCGAGCACCCACGTCGCAATGTTTCCACGCCTCTCTCGGGCGGCCTCGATGCCGCGATTGCTTGCGCTTTGGTCCGAACTCACTTCGCTGGGCTCCTTTATGCCTTCGGTTCCGGCAAGCGCCCGGCGCTACCCGGTTCGCCAGCCTGTCGGAAATTCTACTTGCAATCCAACTATATTTCCATAGAATTGGAAATATCAAAGATTCTCGCATCGGATTGTTGCAATGACTTTTCAGCCCGCCTCGTTGGACCTTTCACTGCCGGCAGCGAAGCCGGAGTTCCTGGATACGGCAATCGCCACCCGCTTGGGGATGCCCGATGTGCCGCCCGTACGCATCCTTCTGCTGTACGGCTCACTACGGCAGCGTTCCTATTCGCGCCTGCTTGTCGAAGAGGCCGCGCGTCTGCTGCAGCTATTCGGAGCAGAGACTCGCATCTTCGACCCCCGCGAGCTGCCGTTTCCGGACGAGGTCGAGGGCAACGACCATCCGAAGGTGAAGGAACTACGCGAACTGTCGTTGTGGTCCGAGGGACAGGTGTGGTGCAGTCCCGAGCGTCACGGCACCATATCCGGCGTAATGAAGAACCAGATTGACCAGTTGCCGCTCGAGATGCGCGGCGTCCGGCCAACGCAAGGGCGCACCCTCGCTGTTATGCAGGTGAGTGGTGGTTCACAGTCGTTCAACACGGTAAATCAGCTACGCCAGTTGGGGCGCTGGATGCGCATGTTCACCATCCCCAACCAGTCGTCGGTAGCGAAGGCGTATGACGAGTTCGACGAGGCGGGACGCATGAAGCCATCGTCGTACTACGACCGCCTCGTCGATGTCATGGAAGAGCTGGTGAAGTTCACGCTATTGCTGCGAGACCGGGCCGACTATTTGGTGGACCGTTATAGCGAACGCGTTGAGGCTGGCCGTCCGCTAGACCCGAGCACCGACCTTGCATCGCTCGCACTGGGGCTCCATACCGCGGTTGCACCTGAAGACGACATCGAGTAACGCACATGACGACTATTGATTCGAAATCCGCCGTCACCGCGCTTGGAGCACTTGCGCAGGAGTCGCGCCTTGCAGCTTTCCGGTTGCTGGTTACCGCGGGTCCTCCCGGAATGAGCGCTGGTGCGATTGCCGAGGCCCTGGGGCTGCCGTCACCGAGCCTGTCGTTCCATCTGAAGGAACTCAGCCACGCTGGTCTTATCGAGAGCCGACAACAGGGCCGGTTCGTCATATACAGCGCCAACTACAGCAACATGCAGGCGCTCATCGATTTCCTGATGGAGAACTGCTGCGCCGCGCAACAATGCGGGCGTATGCCTAACGCAACGGAGGCTTGAATGAAGCGATTCCACGTGCATGTTGTTGTCCCGAAGCTCGACGAGAGCGTGCGTTTTTACAGCGGACTCTTTGGTGTCGAACCCACGGTAGTAAAGGACGACTACGCCAAATGGATGCTGGAGGACCCGCGTATCAACTTTGCGATTTCCGCTCGTGGCGGCGCGACCGGCGTCAATCACCTCGGCTTCCAGGTGGACAGCGAGGAAGAGCTTGCGTCATTACGAGACCAGGCGTTCGCGGCGAGCGTAGACATCGTCGACCAGCGCGGAGCGCAGTGCTGCTATGCCTCTTCGAACAAGTATTGGGCGAAGGACCCGGCTGGGGTTCCTTGGGAGACGTACCACACGCTAGGTGAAATTCCCGTCTACGGCATCGACAGCTCACAACGGGAAGCAACTCAATCCGGCGCGTGCTGTGCACCGGTGGCGCCGTCGACTCCTGCCGCCGCAGAACGAAAGACAAGCTGCTGCTGAGACGACGAAAGACGAACAGACGGCCACCGCCTACGTGGCCGTCGAGCCCGAAAGTTTCCAAGTCCGTGGGTGCAGCACTTTTACGGAGGACACTCGGCGAAAGGCTTCAGACCGAGTGGGTAGCTTGCTCAAGCTGTGACGGCCTTCGGCTTACATTTCACCTTCTTCTTGGGCGTGCAGGCTGCCGAATCCATCCCCTGGCAGCAGTTCTCCGTCAGGAATCCAATGAGGTCATTTACGTGCTCGATTTCGGGCGCATAGTACACAAAGCGCCCTTCCTGACGGGACGTAACAAGGCCCGCATGCGTCAGCTCCTTAAGATGGAACGACAGCGTTGCGCTCGCCAACTCCAGCGTTTCCTGGATAACACCAACGCTCAATCCGTCCGGGCCCGCCGTAACCAGCAGCCGGAAAATGCCGAGACGGGTGGGTTGGGCCAGGGCCGCCAAGGCTTTGATTGCGTCCTTTTCCTTCATGGTGCACAGTCGTTAAATTGAGCCGACCATTCTAACGCTATCGATATGACATTGGCGCGACACCCACTTCGGCGCCATTTTTGCAGCACTGGGCGTTGGTGATGGGGGCCTTTCGAAACGGGGTATTGCCTGTTCCCGCGCAGCGGTCTTCGCACAGCGAACTTGCAGCCGCTTCGTACTAAGCCGCGGTCCCCAGGTGCTGGGCCGATTGCGAGCGGGAGAGCATATAGCCGCTGCCACGAATGGTTTCGATGATGCCGCCATAGCCAACAGGCTTCAATGCGGCTCGAAGGCGCTTGATATGCACGTCAACCGTTCGCTCACCGATTATGCTGTGGTTGCCCCATACCTGTTCCACAACCAGGCTGCGGCTGTGTACGCGCTCGGGGCGGGACATGAAGAAATGAAGCAGCTTGAATTCCGTCGGACCCAGACGAACCGGGACGTCGCTCCCGTTATGGTGCGCATGCACGCGCCGGGTTTCCGGGTCCAGCGTCAAGCCGCTGATACTCACGGCGCCGCTATCGAGTGCGACCGGCTGTCGGCGGAGAACAGCCTTGATGCGGGCAATCAGCTCCTTCGGTGAGAAAGGCTTTGCAACATAGTCGTCAGCGCCTGCCTCGAGGCCATTCACCAGGTCATCCTCGTCGACGCGAGCAGTCAACATGATGACCGGAATGCCTTTTGTCCTGTCGTTGGTGCGAAGACGACGCAGGAATACCAGACCGGAGGTTCCTGGCAGCATCCAGTCCAGCACTATCAAGTCGGGCAGCACTTCAGCCAGCAGCGCAGTGGCGCTGTGTGCGTCATGTGACTGTATCGGATAGTAGCCCGCATACTGGAGATTGACCGACAGCAGTTCGGAAACGGACGGCTCGTCTTCGATAATCAGAACGCTTGCGGGCATTGGATGTCCCTTCTAATCGTTAGCTTCGGGTTCGGCCCGCTTCGGGTGCTTCCTCGACACATGGCGAACATCCGTGCCCTCGGCCACATAGACGACGAATTCGGCAATGTTGGTGGCATGGTCGCCAATCCGTTCGATGGCCTTCGCAACGAATAGGTAGTCGAGACAGACGGAAATGCTTCTCGGGTCCTCCATCATGTAGCTCGCAAGCTTCCGCACAAACGCGCGAAACTCATCATCGATGGCCTGGTCGTCGTGAACGACCTGCATCGCGGCGACGGTATCAAGTCGAGCGAATGCATCGAGCGCTCTATGAAGCATGCGCCCGGCCATTTCCCCAGAGAGTCTAATTTCGGCGATATTGATGGTCCGCGCAGCGCCGTCTTCATCAATGCGTCGGGCGCGCTTCGCAATCTTGCGCGCCTCGTCGCCCGCACGTTCAAGGTTGGTGACAGTCTTTGACGACGCCATCAACATTCGCAGGTCTCGAGCAGTGGGCTGCCGGCGGGCGATGATGTTGCCGATTTCTTCGTCGACTTCGACTTCCATCTCGTTGAGCAAATGTTCGTCGTCCACAACCTCGCTAGCGACATCAACGTCCAGCGCGATTAGCGCCTGCATTGCGCGTTCAATCTGCTTTTCGACGAGCCCACCCATTTCCATCAATCGGTTCGATACGAGGTTCAGGTCTGCGTCGAACTGGCTCGACAAGTGCCTGTCAGTCATCGTCACCTCCTAACCAAACCGGCCGGTAATGTAATCCTCAGTCGCTTTCTGGGACGGCTTCGAGAAGATGCGCTCAGTCGCGCCGAATTCAATTAGCCGGCCCATGTGCATGAAGGCCGTGTGCTCGGATACGCGGGCGGCCTGCTGCATGTTGTGCGTGACGATAACGACGGTGTAGTGTTTGCGTAGCGTATCAAGCAACTCCTCAATCTTGCCCGTCGCCACCGGGTCTAGCGCAGACGTCGGTTCGTCGAGCAGGAGAACCTCGGGGTCGATGGCGAGAGCCCTTGCGATGCAGAGGCGTTGCTGTTGGCCACCAGAGAGTGCTAGCGCGCTCTGGCCCAGTTTGTCCTTGACCTCGTCCCACAGTGCCGCCTGGCGCAGTGCGAATTCCACGCGTTCGTCGAGTTCGGTTCGCGTCAATACCTCGTGATGCAGAATGGCGAGCGCAATGTTGTCGTAAATCGACATGGAGAACGGAGTGGGTTTCTGGAATACCATCCCCACTTTCATACGCAACTCGTTCAGCTTGAAGTTGGAGTCGAGGATGTTCTGTCCGTCGAGTTCGACTGTTCCCGTTGCCGTCTGGTCCGGATAGATGGAATACATCCGGTTGAGCACTCGCAAGAGCGTCGATTTTCCGCATCCCGATGACCCAATGATGGCCGTCACCTCCCGTTCGGGGAAATCGACATCGACATCGAACAAGGCTTGGTGTCGGCCATAATGAAAATTCAGTCCACGCACACTAATGCGCGCGTTGTCCGTACGGGCGGAGGGCGTCTTAACGGGAGGCATGGGCGCGGCTGAAGAAGGTGCGGGAGAGGATGGCGAGTGCGAGCACAAACAAAGTCATCAGAAACGCCCCGGCCCAGGCCAGGGTGTGCCACGCGTCGTAGGGACTCATTGCATACTGGAAAATGACGACCGGAATGTTGGCAAGTGGTCCATTTGGTGTCGTCGACCAATACTGGTTATTCAGCGCCGTGAAAAGAAGCGGTGCAGTCTCTCCGCTGATGCGTGCGATGGCCAGCAGTGCACCGGTCACGATGCCAGCACTTGCCGCCTTGACGAGGATGCGCGAACTGATTTTCCATCGCGGGAGGCCAAGCGAAAGCGCGGCTTCGCGCATGCTGTCCGGGATGAGTTGAAGCATCTCGTCTGTGGTTCGGATGACGACCGGCAGCATGATGATTGCCAGCGCTACGGCTCCTGCCCATCCGGAAAAATGACCTACCTGGCGTACGATGAGTTCGTACGTGAACAGCCCGATAACAATCGAAGGCGCACTGAGCAGAATATCGTTGACGAATCTGACCACGGCACCGAGGCGCGTACTGCGCGCGTATTCCGCAAGGTAGATGCCGGCCAGCAGTCCGAGCGGCACGCCGATGACCGCCGCGATGCCAATCATGAGGAAGCTGCCGTAAAGCGCATTGAGCAAGCCACCTTGCTGTCCGGGCGGCGGCGTCATTTGCGTGAACAGGCTCGGACCTAGCGCGGCAAATCCGTTGATGACCGTGGTAGCAAGAATCCAGAACAGCCAGAACAGACCGAACAGCGTCGACAACACCGACAGAACGAACACTACGTTGTTCGTCATCCTGCGGCGCTGCAATTTACCCATGTCGAACGATGCCATTATTTGGCTCCTTCCATGCGCTTGAGGCGCAGGAGCAGCAGCTTCGCGAATGCCAATACGATGAAGGTGACGACGAAGAGTACGAACCCGAGTGCAATCAGTGACGACAGGTAAATGGGCGAGTCTGCCTCCGTGAACTCGTTCGCGAGCGTTGCAGCGATGGAGTTGCTGGGGTCGAGCAACGACACACTGAGGTCGTGTGCGTTACCGAGCACGAAGGTCACGGCCATCGTTTCGCCGAGTGCCCGGCCAAGCCCGAGGAAGATGGCGCCGATGACCGCTGAGCGCGTGTACGGCAAGACGACCTTCCGGACGACCTCCCAGCGTGTCGCGCCAAGCGCGAACGCCGACTCTTTCAGCATTGGCGGCGTGGCCGCGAAGACGTCGCGCATCACGGCCGTAATGAACGGAATAATCATGATGCCGAGGATGAGGCCTGCCGGCAGCATCCCAAGCCCGATGGGTGCACCCGAAAACAGCGGCCCAATCAGCCACGCGTTCCCGAGCGTGTCAATGAGCCAGGGCTCGACATAGTTGGCCAGCACGGGAGCGAAGACGAACAATCCCCACATGCCATAGATGATGCTGGGAATAGCTGCCAGCAACTCGACAGCGGTACTGACGGGGCCCCTCATCCAGCGTGGCGCGATTTCCGTGAGGAACATCGCAATGCCGAAGCTAATGGGTACCGCGATGATGAGCGCGAGAAGGGCGCTGACGAGGGTTCCGTAAATCGGAATCAGCGCGCCGAACTTGTGCGCGACGGCGTCCCAATCCTTGCTGACGAGGAAGTGCCAGCCAAATGTCTGGAATGCGAGTCGCCCGCCCCACAGCATCGACAGCGCCGCTCCCGATAGCAGAACAAGTACAAAGATGGCTGCAGCCAGTGCTGCAAACCAGAACATGCGGTCTGCGGTCTCGTCGGGAAGCCAGCGCTTACGTGCGCGGAACGTCAGCTCGGTCCCAAGCATCGAACCTGACCGGCGTTCGTCCGGTACGCCTTTCGTCAGTTCTTCGGCCGTAGTCGGCATCGCGTTTCCTTGATAGGCGACGTGGCGGAATGGCCAACGTCGCCGGGGTGGGGAACGTCAGAACTTGAAGTTCGCGGACCAGTACGACTCGATTTGCTTGACGAGCGCATCCGGCAGCGGGACATAGTCGAGAGACTGTGCCTGCGTCTGCCCTTTCTCCAGCGCCCATTTGAAGAAGTCGAGCGTTGCCTTCGATTGCGCGGCGTTCTTGGGCTGCTTGTACATGACGATGAACGTGGTCGCCGTCACGGGGTACGCCCCCTGGCCGCTCGCATCCGTCATGACAAGGTCGAAGTCCTGCGCCTTCGTCCAGTCGGCCGTTGCTGCAGCAGCCTGGAAGGACTTCGCATTGGGTTCGACGAAGTTACCGGCTTTGTTCTGGATTGAGCCGTACGTCATCTTGTTTTGAAGGACGTACGCATATTCGACGTAGCCGATGGAATTCTTGAGCCGGTTCACGTACGCCGCGACGCCTTCGTTGCCCTTGCCGCCGACGCCGGTCGGCCACGCGACCGACGTGCCTTCGCCGACCTTGGATTTCCACTCCGGACTGACTTTCGAGAGGTAGTTCACCCAGTTGAACGTCGTGCCTGAACCATCGGAGCGATGCACAACGACGATGCTGGTAGCAGGCAAATTCAGGCCGGGATTGGCTTTGGCGATTATTGGGTCGTTCCACTTCTTGATTTTGCCGAGATAGATATCGGCGAGGATAGGTCCCGTGAAGCGTATTTGGCCCGGCGTTACGCCTTCGAGGTTCACGACCGGTACGACGCCGCCGATGACGGACGGAAACTGTCCCATCTCCTTGGCCTTGAGGTCCTCGACGGACATCGGCATATCGGTGGCGCCGAAGTCGACGGTTGCGGCCTTGATTTGCGCGATACCGCCACCGGAGCCGATTGACTGGTAATTGACCTTGGTGCCTGACGCGTGGTTGTAGTCCGAGGACCACTTCGACAGTATGGGATACACGAATGTGGAACCTGCGCCCGTGATTTCCACGGCATGCGCGGCCAGCGCGAACCCTGCAGTCGCAACCGCGACGGCAAGCCGTCGCACGGATAGTCTCTTCATTTTGGTCATCCTCTCAGTGGAACGTCATTTCGATGAAACTAGATACGTTACGACTGTCGGGATGCTAAGTATAGTTCGTGACAATCGGGTGACAAGGACTGCGCAGTGAATTTTGCATGACAAGGTCCGTCTCACAGACGCGCCGGCGAAGCGGCATGGCACTTGTTCGGCGTCGTCATTTCGATTATATTGGAGATATGGATATTTAAGGCCGGACCTACTGAACGGAGAATTTCGTGACCGACCATCGCAAGTACAACGTCCTCTTCCTCTGCACGCACAATTCGGCCCGCTCCATTTTGGCCGAAGCTGCGCTCAACGACCTGGCAGGCGACCGATTCGTCGCCTATAGTGCCGGCAGCCACCCGGGCACCGCACCGAATCCGTTCGCACTCGAACTGCTTCGCTCGCAGAACATATCGACGGAAGGCCTGCGCAGCAAAAGCTGGGATGAGTTTGCCACGGACGACGCGCCGCACATTGATTTCATCTTCACGGTCTGTGACGACGCCGCCGGTGAGGTTTGCCCAATTTGGCCGGGTCATCCGGCAAAGGCGCATTGGGGTGTGCCTGACCCGTCGCGGCTGGAAGGTTCCGATGAAGAGAAGCGTCGGGCGTTTCGGTTGGCGTACGTGCAACTTCGCAAACGCATCGAATTATTCATGAATCTCCCGTTCGAAAAACTCGACCGCCTCGCTGTGCAGCAGGAAATGCAGCAAATCGGCACGTCGCTGCGTGAGAAAGGAGAATGAAAATGGCGGACAGTCAAACTGCCGACAAGGCATGCCGGCAGCAGACTGGCGGTATTGGCTTTTTCGAGCGCTACCTGTCGCTCTGGGTCGCGCTGTGCATCGTGGCAGGCATTGTCCTCGGCAAATTACTACCGGGCGCAATTCATACGGTGTCGGAACTCGAGGTTGCGCACGTCAATCTTCCGGTCGGCATCCTGATTTGGGTGATGATTATCCCGATGCTGCTGCGCATCGACTTCGCCTCACTCGGCAAGGTCCGCAGCCAGCTGAAGGGTATCGGCGTGACCCTTGTTATCAACTGGGCCGTGAAGCCGTTCACGATGGCGTTTCTCGCCTGGGTCTTCGTTCGACACGCATTTGCTTCAATGCTGCCCGCGGACCAGCTCGACAGCTACGTCGCCGGGCTGATTCTGCTTGCGGCCGCTCCCTGTACGGCAATGGTTTTTGTTTGGAGCCAGCTCACCAAGGGCGACCCATATTTCACGCTATCGCAGGTTGCGCTGAACGACCTGATTATGGTGTTCGCGTTTGCGCCCATCGTTGGCCTGTTGCTTGGCATCTCAAACATAACAGTGCCGTGGGACACGCTGTTGACGTCCGTCGTGCTGTACATCGTGATTCCGGTCATCATCGCCCAGCTTATCCGCCGGGCCCTGCTTCGCAAGGGCGAAGCGCACTTCAGAAATGCACTCACGAAAATCGGCCCGTTTTCTATCGCCGCGTTGCTGCTGACGCTGGTTTTGCTGTTTGCTTTCCAGGGCGAGCAAATCATCGCGCAGCCAGGCGTTATCGCACTGCTGGCTGTGCCGATTCTCGTACAGGTCATCATCAATGCATCGCTCGCATATCTTGCAAATCGTCGGCTGGGCGTGTCGCATGATGTGGCGGCGCCGTCGTGTCTGATTGGTGCGTCGAATTTCTTTGAACTGGCCGTCGCGACCGCAATCAGCCTCTTCGGTCTGAAATCAGGCGCGGCGCTGGCGACTGTTGTCGGCGTACTTATCGAGGTGCCCGTAATGCTCGCAGTGGTGAAGGTGGTAAACACCTCCCGTCACTGGTACGAGCGCAACGCCTGAATTGGTTGGATGCGAGGAGGCCCTGCCGGTTACTACGGATACGCAGCTCTGATGAGCCACGTAGACGCTTTTCCGTGCGGGGTGCGATATCCCTGCTCCTGCAATTGACGGATGCCGGGAAGCCGTTCGAGCGGGCGGCACTGTCTGCGCGCGATGTTTTCGGTCAGACTCATCACGAACGCGTCGTCGCTCACGTTGACAACGAGGGCGGGAACGGTGGCTTCCCCCAGCGTGCGAAATGCCATCAATCGTCCCTCGCCGCACACGAGCAGGAATTTTTTGATGCCGCTGGCGGTTGCTCGCGGCGCGACGAGAATACAGGTTGTGCGCTGCGTACCTGAGAAGGTCCTGTAACGGACCCCGAAGCTCACCGGGCTTTCCGCGCTGCGGCCAGTCGTCGCTCGAGTTCGGCGCGTACTTCCTCCGCCGAACAATATTCGTTGTCGCGATGCGCCTGCGCTTCGGACGCCAGACCTCGTGCGATGAACTCATTCTGCAGCTTGCGACGGGACACGCCTTCTTTGAGCGCAGTTTCCATAAAGGCCGAAAGCGATTCGTTTTCGCGCAGGACGTCCACCGCGGCCTGACGAAGCTCGGGGTCAACCCTCAGTGGAGGCATGATTGCGGTTTTCATTGGGGCTCCATGGCTTGCATGTAGTGCAACACTAGCACCCTTTTCGCTTTGCTTTTGCCGGGTGGGACCGTCGGCGAACGCGTGACTCCTCGCTCAGCGAGCGCAATGCGTTTGATGATGGGGACCTAATAAACGCCGGCTTTCGGTCGGCCAAGGTCCAACTATTTTTCGCGTGAATCGATGACGTCATCACCTGCAATATGATACCGGCGCATCCGCTCCCATAAGCTTTTCCGGGAAATTCCCAAGGCCGACGCCGTTTCGGCAATCCTGCCGCAATGCTCTAACAAAGCGCCCCGTATATACAGCGTTTCGCACCGCTGTAAGTAAAGAGAAAGAGGTTGGCACTCGTCGCACGAGTCCGGCTCGCCAGCATCTGGAACGGCTTCGGGAAAGACATCGGTCGGCATGAGAAGTCGTGAGCCGTTCATCAGGCAGGCCCGCTCCAGCCTGTTGCGGAGTTCTCTCACATTGCCGGGCCACCGAAATGCGACAAGTGCTGCTTCCGTTGCCGGATGAAGAGCTTTCTGGGCTTCCTTGTTTGCCGTCGCGTACGACATCAAAAACTTTCTCGCAATCCACAGGATGTCGGTGGTCCGCTCACGCAGGGGCGGGACACGAAGCGTAACGACGTTGAGGCGATAGAACAGGTCTTCGCGGAAACGCCTGTTCTCGACGAGCGCACTTAGGTCGATATGCGTTGCACACACAAGGCGGAAATTGGATGCAACGTTCCGGTCACCCCCAATGCGTCGGACCTGCTTCTCCTGAAGCACACGCAGAAGCTTGACTTGCATGCTGAGCGGAAGGTCGCCGATTTCGTCGAGAAAAAGCGTCCCACCATCCGCCTGCTCGAACAGACCTCGCCGCTGCCGCTCTGCGCCGGTAAACGCACCTCGCTCGTAACCGAAGAACTCCGATTCCATGAGCGTCTCTGGAATGGCACCGCAGTTAACCGCGATAAACGGCTCATTCTTTCCTTCGCCCGCAACGTCATGGATATATCGCGCAAGCACCTCTTTGCCGGAACCCGACTCGCCATTGATGAGAATCGACGATGCACGCTTGGCCACTCTCGGAACGATTTCGGCGAGTTTCTGCATGGTCGCCGAAACGCCAAGTGGTCCGTGTGAGGGTACTGCAGCCTCGGGGATTGAGTGTTCGGCAAGCGTCTGTATCTTCTGAATCAGGCCGGAGATATCGAACGGCTTGGTGACATAATCGGCGACGCCCGCTTTCAGCATTTCCACGGCCCGGTCTATAGAAGCGTATGCGGTGACGAGCACAAATGGTGGCACGTCGACCATAGACGCGAGCAGGCGCGTATAAAGGTCATCGCCCGAAAAGTCGGGCAGACGCACGTCGCTAACTACGACAGCGTATTCTCTCCGCGGTATTGCTTCCAGCGCGCTAGTTGCCTTCGTGTGCCAGTCGACGCTGTACCCCTCCAACTGGAACCGCTCGACCATCGACTCGCCCATGATGGGGTCGTCTTCCACCAGGCAGATTCTTGAACTGTTCATTGCTGGTCTCCTTCTGGAAGCGGGAGCGTGACTTCGAAGGCGGTTTGCGTTGCGTCGCTCGATACTGTGATTGTTCCGCCAAGTTGCGTGACCACCTGATAGCTCACCCAGAGGCCTATGCCGTACGACCGTATGCCCTGCGGCTTCTGACTAGGCCAATACGGCTCGAAGAGACGGCTCACTATGTCGTCGGGAATCTGCTCTCCCGTGTTGGCAACGCGAATGTTTAAAGTTGCAGCACTCACTTCGGCAATGCATGCAACCTTGCCGCCCGTGTCTACGGCTTTCATGGCATTAAGGAGGAGGTTCAGCACCAGCTGCCGCACCAGATGTGATGGCAGCTCGACCTTCCCGGACGGGGCCTCCCATTCGAGAGTAACGCGCTTGGTCACTGCCTGAGGCTTTATGAGCAGCTTCAGGTCGTCCCAGTCCGACGGGTTGGTTCGCGGCGAGTCGAGCCTTGCTTCGAATAGCAGCGCACTGACCGTGGCGCGAATCTGGGCGAGGCCGCGCTCGAGCAAGGCGAGCGTTCGACTGGTAAGACCGTCAGGCTGGCCGTGTTTCGCGAGCGTATCGACGGCGTTTATCAAGCCGCCCAAAGGGTTATTGATTTCGTGAGCAATACCGGCGGCGACGCGGCCAACCGCAGCCAGACGCTCAGAGACGACCATTTCCCGCTCAAGCTGGCGCTTTTCGGCAAGCTCGTCAAGCATATCGCGGAAGCTAAAGGAAAGACGTCCGATTTCATCCTTGCCGCGCGCCCGAACCTCGCTTTTGAGGACATCGGGCTCGGTGCTATGTACACGGCCGAGAGCCATCGACAATCGATGCAGTGGCCGAGCCATTCGAACGCCCCACCACCAGCCGAGCGGCAGAAGGATGAGAAACCCGACCACGTTCAATGCGACGATGCGAATGAAGAGCGTCCAGAGCCCGCTTCGCATCCTGGCAGTATCGTAAGTCACCACAACAAAGCCAAGCGGACTGTTGTCTTCTGCAAGGACAGCTTGTGCACCGACTATATCGTCCCTACTGAACACGCCCGGGTAGCCCAAATAGAATTGCTGTGGCTCTGCTCGTATGGTTGCGATAGCTGTATCGATGGTCGGACTCAAGTCCCGGGCACGCGTGAGCGTCGCGTGACGTCGCGGATTGCTGGCAGCATAGACTCGGCCATTGGCGTCGAAGACAATGACCTCCTTCAACGGGTCATCGGGCTGCTTCGCTGCAACTGGCGTACGAATAAATTCGAAGACACGAAACAGGTCGTCGCGAACCATCGACTCACGTACAGCGAGCGCGGTGGCATTTGCGAGGCTGCGAGCGCCATCGATGACATTACGCCGAGCGTCAGCCAGTGCGAGACCAAGCAGCACAGCCGTGACGGCGCACTCCGTCAGCAGGATGGCCAGCGTGAGCGCCAGTGGAATCTTGTAGCGGTAACTGATGTTCTCCAGCATGGTCGTCTCACGCCGGCATGGTATCGGACAACCGCACGAGGTCCCGAACGCCGTCAAACAGACGGTCGTCGCCGATGACGAAGCGGTCGAGGTTCAGACGTTGCAGTAAATCTCGGCCGTCGTCATCCTCGGTCATTGATAACAAAGAGGCCTGGACCCGCGCGAACGTTTCGATGGCCAGGCTCTTGCGGGCGACCAACGGTGGGAAACCATACAGCGGGGACCTCCAGGCGACCTTGACGTCAGCCACCGAATCCGGAATTTGCTTGGCCATAGTGTCGTAGATATAGCCGTCAATCTCGCCGGCCGCGGCAAGCCCGGTCGAGACGGCTTCGACGACTTTCCGGTGTGCGAACGTGAAGAACGCCCTGCTGAAGAAGCGGCGTGGGTCGATGCCGTTGCGGATGAGTTCAGTTCGGGGTACGAGGTATCCGGAATTCGACTGTGGGTCGCTGTACGCGAACACACGGCCGCCAAGCTCGGTAATGCTGGTGGTCGTCATGTCCGAGGCTGGGACGATGAGATACGAGCGGTAGAGCGGCCTGCCCTGATATTGGGGAACCGCGAGAAGCTTCATCCGGTCGTCGTGCGTGACGTACGGGTACCCGCAGACCCACGCGATATCTATCTGGTCGGCGAGCAGCAGCTCCGTAATTTCGCCGTAGCTGCCACGCTGCACGAAGTGAACTTCCTGCTCAAGCTGCGACTCTAGCCGCGCCCGCCATTTCGCGAGCAGGCGCACCTGGTTATCGAGGAACACGGCCGTCGTGCCGAAGAGCAGCTTCTGCTGCGGCACAGCAAGCGCAGCCCGCTCCGGGACGCAGCCAGCCACAGCGAAACTCGCTCCCGCTGCCTTGAGCAGTCGGCGACGCGAGTTACTAAACGGTAACCCGGACATGTCTTGGTCCCCTCAGTCCGTTACCAACCTGAAACTCGTCACGACATCTCTGGTGTCGTCGAATTGTACGATGCCGCTCCACGCCTCATTTGAAGACAAATGGCATAGAGCTTGCCATTACGGCCTCGATAGTACCGGTCGCCCATTCGCGTATCAAGGAGCTGGCATGTCGAATAAAACTATTAACCGCCGTACGTTCCTCAAGCTCAGTGGTGGAAGCGTCGCAGCAAGCGCTGCAATAGGCGTACGTCCCGCATCGGCGGCGCCAGTGCCTGCACCAGATACGAGTCATACGGTTCTTCCCTATCCGCAGAAACCCGTAACTACTGCGAGCCAACTCGCGCAGGGAACACCACTGCAGTTCAGCTATCCAGATGCGTCGTCGCCGTGTGTCGCGGTGAAGCTTGGGGCGCCCGCGCCGGGAGGCGTCGGTCCGAACCGAGACATCGTGGCGTTCAGCACGATGTGTACGCACATGGGCTGTCCCGTCGCGTTTGATGCGGGCACCAACACTTTCAAGTGCGGTTGCCATTTCAGCATGTTCGACGCGGAGAAGAACGGCCAGATGATTGCAGGCCAAGCCACGGAAAACCTTCCGCGTATTCATCTTTCCTATGACGAAAAAACTGGTCGCATCACGGCAACCGGTATCGACGGCATGCTGTATGGGCGGCAGGCAAACGTGCTGTAACGGAGGAGACTATGGATAACAAGAGCGACCGCATCACGCTGCCTCCCGTAGACGCGCAGCGTACGAACATGACCTGCCACTTCTGCATCGTGGGCTGCGGCTATCACGTGTACAAGTGGCCAGAAGGAACCGAAGGTGGCCGAGCTCCATCGGAAAATGCCCTGGGGCTCGATTACCGGAAGCAACTACCACCGTTCGCGACGACGCTGACACCGGCGATGACGAATGTCGTAGCCGATGCCGACGGTTCGCGTCACAACATCATGATTGTCCCGGACAAGCAATGTGTTGTGAACAGTGGTCTCAGCTCGACGCGCGGCGGCAAGTTGGCCTCCTACATGTACAACGCCAACGGCTTGACTCGCGAGCGCCTGCTTCACCCGAAGCTATATATCGGAGACCAGTGGGTCGACACGGATTGGGACAGGGCGATGGCAATATACGCGGGCCTGCTGAAACGCACGCTCGATAAGGACGGCCCGAGCGGTATCGTGTTCTCCGCCTTCGACCATGGCGGTGCCGGTGGCGGGTTCGAAAACACCTGGGCAACCGGCAAGCTGATGTTCACCGCAATCCAGACGCCGATGGTTCGCATCCACAACCGGCCGGCGTACAACTCCGAGTGCCATGCGACGAGAGAGATGGGCATAGGCGAGTTGAACAACTCGTACGAAGACGCCGAACTCGCTGACGTCATCATGGCGATTGGAAACAATGCCTATGAGACACAGACGAACTATTTCCTTAATCACTGGGTGCCGAACCTGACGGGGAGCACGAGTGACAAGAAGAAACAGCGGTTTCCGGGCGAGGCGACACCCACGACCAAAGTCATCTTTGTCGACCCGCGTCGCACGCCTACCATTGCAATCGCCGAACAGGTTGCTGGCGCTGGCAATGTCCTGCACCTGGACATCCAGCCTGGTACCGACGTCGCCTTGTTCAATGGGTTGTTCACTTATGTCGTCGAGCAAGGCTGGATTGACCGTGATTTCATCAGCCAGCATACGAACGGGTTCGACGATGCGGTGAAGACCAACCGGATGTCGCTGGATGAGACAAGCAACGTAACCGGCGTGCCGGTCGAAAAGCTACGCACTGCAGCAGAATGGGCCTATAAGCCAAAGGCGCCCGGTCAGTCCCCTCGCACAATGCACGCGTATGAAAAGGGAATCATTTGGGGCAACGACAATTATCTGATTCAGTCGTCGCTCGTGGACCTCGTCCTGGCGACGCACAACGTCGGTCGACGCGGAACCGGCGTGGTTCGTATGGGTGGCCATCAGGAGGGTTATACGCGGCCACCATATCCAGGTGACTCGAAGATTTACATCGACCAGCAGCTTATCCATGGCAAGGGCCGCGTCATGACCTGGTGGGCGTGCAACAACTTTCAAACGAGCAATAATGCGGAAGCCCTCCGTGAAGCGGTACTGCGTCGCTCGCAAATCGTGAAGGAAGCGATGCAGAAAGCCAGAGGGGCAAGCGACTCCCAGCTCGTCGACGTCATCTTCGATGCGACCAGCAAGGGTGGCCTATTCGTTACGACCGTGAACCTGTATCCGACGAAGCTGGCGGAAGCTGCACACCTAATGCTTCCTGGGGCCCACCCCGGAGAGACGAATCTCACTGCGATGAACGGTGAACGCCGTATGCGGCTGTCGCAGAAATTCATGGACCCACCTGGCAGTGCAATGCCGGATTCGCTCATTGCTGCACGCGTGGCAAACACGCTCAAGGCAATGTATCAGGCGGAAGGAAACTCGACGATGGCTGCGCGCTTCGGCGGCTTCGACTGGAAGACGGAAGAGGATGCGTTCAACGACGGCTTCCGCCAGGTTGGTCAGCCGGGCGTGCCCAAGATTGATAGCCAAGGTGGCTCGACGGGAAACCTCGTCACGTACGAGCGCCTGCGTGCCGCAGGAAACAACGGTGTGCAGCTACCTGCACAGTCGTTTACCGGCGGAAAGCTGGTAGGCACTGAAATGCTGTATACGGACTCCAAATTCGATACGCCAGACGGCAAGGCGCAATTCAAGCCAGCGCCGTGGAACGGCTTGCCGAAGACCGTCGCACAGCAGAAGGAAAAGTACCGGTTCTGGATTAACAACGGGCGGAACAACGAGGTCTGGCAGACGGCGTATCACGACCAGTACAACGAGTTCGTCCGCTCACGCTATCCCATGGCGTATATCGAGTTGAATCCCGACGACGCGAACGGATTAGGAGTGGCGCCCGGCGACATCGTCGAGGTGTTCAACGACTTCGGCTCGACCTACGCGATGGCCTATCCCACGAAGGAAATCAAACCGAACCAGACATTCATGATGTTCGGGTACGTGAACGGCATCCAGGGTGACGTGACGACGGACTGGACAGACCGTAACGTCGTTCCCTACTACAAGGGAACGTGGGCCAATGTGCGTCGGGTCGGCAGCGTCGAAGACTATAAGCGAACGGTGAGCTTCAAGAGCCGACGCTTTGCGTAGCTCCTCCATGCCGCCCGCACTTTGCGGGCGGTCTTTTTCCCTGAATCGAGGGTGGGCGCCCCTGTCTTCAGCGTCAGCTTTTCTCGATGCGTTTTCCTTCGCTATCGATAACGACTTCCCCATCTTCCTTGGCGAACGGGCCCTTCTGAGCCGCGGGAAGAATATCGAGCACGACTTCTGATGGACGGCACAGCCGTACGCCTATCGGCGTGACGACCAGGGGCCGGTTTATCAGGATGGGATGTTCCATCATCGCGTCGAGCAACTGCTCATCGGTGACGGCGGGATTGTCCAATCCCAGTTCGCCGTACGGCGTTCCTTTCTGACGGACGACCTCTCGCACCGTGAGTCCCGACTGTTGAATCAGTTCGACGAGCCGTTCCCGCGACGGCGGGTTCTTGAGATACTCGATGACCGTAGGCTCGATGCCGGCGTTGCGAATCATCGCGAGTGTGTTGCGCGAAGTTCCGCAATCTGGGTTGTGGTAAATGGTGACGTTCATGAGGCACTTCCTTCTCGAATCGTTGAAAGAAATTGGGCAATCTGGTTTGCTGTTTCCCGTGCGCTTCGCATGACGCCGATGAGCGTCGCTGACGCGAAGCCGGTCCACTCTCCGTAGCCAACTAGCCAAAGGCGCTGCTCTCGTTTTGCACGAGTGCCGTCGGTCGCAACCAGGCCGTTGCTCTCGTGCACTTCGAGCGCATCCAGATGGTCGAGTGCTGGACGAAAACCCGTGCACCAGATGACTACGTCGACCGGCGAAAACGAGCCGTCCGGCCATACGACCCCGTCTCGTTCGAAACGTGAGAAAGGACGGACCGTATGGAGCGCACCCCGTGCGCGAGCTTCCTTGACGCTCGGTACCATGACGATGTCGCCAAGGCCGCCAATCGGTGCCGGGTCGGGCCTTCCCTCGCTGCGCGCTTTCCACCTGGCCGTTGCCCGTTCGAAGAGAACGCGGCCGTCGACTTCGTCAGGCAGGAATAGCGGTTCTTCCAGGGTAACCCAGGTTGCGTTACAGACCTGCGACACCTCGGCCAGTATCTGTGCGCCCGAGTTGCCACCGCCAATTACCAATACATTCTTGCACTGCAGGTCGTTGCTGTTCCGATAGTTTGCGGAATGCAGCTGCCTGCCTTGAAACAAGCTTTGCCCCGGGTATTCGGGAATATAAGGCTTCCGCCACGTGCCCGTGGCGCTGACGACGGCCTTGGCCAGCCACCTGCCTTGACTGCTTTCGACTAGCAATCCTGCATCTGAGCGCCTGACCGAGGAAACCCGGGCCGGACGATGCACATGAAATTGGTATCTACGCTCGTACTCAGCGAGGTACTGGATTACGTGGTCGCGTGACGGATACTCTTCGGTGTCTGGTGGCATCAGCCAGCCGGGAAGAGAACTCCACTGTGCAGGCGAGAACAGGCGTAACGAATTCCAGGTGTGTTGCCAGGCGCCGCCGGGCATCGGCTGGTCGTCCAGAACGACGTAATCGATGGAGCCGCGGCGCAGAAAATAGGCCACGGCCAGCGCTGACTGGCCACCTCCAATAACGCAAACGTCGGCTTTCAGGGACGGCAGCATCTTCCGATGGACAGAACTCGTGGAATGGACAATACTTCGATAATACCGGAAATGTAGTGCTCAACGTAGAACCGTGAGGAGCGTCATGACTTCCGACCTGCCGAAAATTAGCTGCGGTGTTGGACCATCCGCAGCACGCCTACAGTTGCTAATTGAGCGTGCTCTGGAGCTTCATCGTCAAGGCCCGATTTTGCCGTCTAGCGAACAATGCTGGGCGCGCAAAGAGTTCAGCGAGTTATTGAAGCAGATTTCGGCGGCCGCTCGGGATACCGCCGACGCATTTGCACTCTTGGCTGACCGCTAGCGGATGCTCTCACTCACATCGCGGCCGTACCTAGGCCATGCCGCGATGGAGAAGCCTGACGTCAGGCTTGTGCCGAACGAGCACTGCCGGCGTATTCCGCTAGCCGGCCATTTTGAGCGGATTCCAATGCGTCGAAACACGCCGAGGCATCCTGCCCTCGAGTCCGCCGCGGCGCGCAGATGTCTGCGGGCTTTCTTGCCTGAAAGCCAGAATTTGGTACGCTCCGTACATCAGGCATTCAAGCGGAGGTTTACCGTGGCCCGCAACACTTCTATCTCTCTTGGCGAGCACTTTTCCGCATTCGTCGAAAGCCAGGTATCGTCTGGTCGCTATGGGTCGGCTAGCGAAGTGGTGCGTGCCGGCCTACGTATGCTGGAATCCCACGAAAGTCAGGTCCGTGCACTGCAGGAAGCACTGAGAGCCGGCGAAGAGTCCGGTGCGGCCTCACCATTTGGCGGCGAACCATTCCTCCAGCGGATGCGGACCGCTCATACCCGTTAAGCCACGGCAGGTTCGGCTGACGCATTCTCCGGATGCCTTATCGCATTCGAGAGGAAGGAGGCGGCAATGCAGATATCCCGGCTAACGCGCGATAACCGGACGACCGTGCCGGCAAGCATACGGAAGTCGCTCGACCTCAAGCCGGGCACGACAATGCGATGGCATGTCATGCCGGACGGCACCATCTTGATACGTGCGAAAACACGGTCCATTCGCGAGCTATCCGGAATTCTTCACAAACCGGGAGCGTATGTAGCCGTCGAAGATATGAGGCTCGGCGATGAGGAAGACGTCTAAATTCCGATTTGGGCGCCGCAATCAGCTACTGTCAGAAAGTTAGAGAACCGGAATCAACAGACGGCAATGGCAGCCTCCATTGCACGTTGGCTAGGATTTGTTTGCGAAGACATGTCTGCGTATGCTCGACATCATGGTAGCGCCTCTGAGCTATACCTCTCTGGCTCCCATGTGAAATGTGTTCCGACTACTTCCGGTTTCCCCACCGTACCCTCCATGCTGGGCACCATTGCGGCTGCGGTCTCAGGCCATTGAGTGAGGCAACTATGCTGACTGATGAACACGCAGAGGTTGAAGTTGAACTGGCACGCGCTACTTCGCGACTGCTCGACGCAGGTTACTTGCCCGCACTCAACTTTCGACGTGTGGCGGCTGAAACACGCAACGCTGCCGCCAGACACGGTCTGTTGCGAGATGGCGTCCTGCGACATGCGGAAGCGCGAGCGCTCCTGAGGACGACGCCCTTTAACTCGCTCCTCCAGCGAACAGGAATTGTTAGCCTTAGTCCGAGTATGTTCGCGGCCGTTCTCAAAGGAGACAAGGTCACCATTGCGGCGTAATTCAGCTTCATCTCGAGCCTCTTTGCGATGTATTTGACCTATTAAGAATACGTGCAATTTGCCGTTATAGATGTTTTGTGCACCCTCAAAAATGCCATGAGAAGATTGTCGATATTCGCTTTCACCGCTATGATTGTCAGCGGATGCGCCGCTCCAAAGCCCGATAACGACCAAGTTGCAATGCAAGACTACGAGCAGCATCTCGGGCCGCTTGGCGTTGAGGTTGACCTCGTTAAACATAGCAAGCAGGTGGAATGGGGGTCCGGCTTCTCCGTTGGTGACGACTATGTCCTGACGGCCGCGCACGTCGTTGACTCCGCAGGGAAGGAAACGGAAATCGTCGTCCGGTACTACGACGAACGTGTGCCCGCTCACGTTGCCGCGATTGGCAACAGGTCGAATCAAGACGTCGCAGTTCTCAAACTCGATAGGCCCATCGTGGCATTGCCAATGGTCCCACGAGTGCCGCTTTGCCAATCCGCGATGGAACCCGGTCACCCACTCGCCGTAGTAGGCGCAGGCGGCGAATTTCGGTCATATGGCTTGCCCACGAGCAATAGGACTGGCGCAAGCGTGCTAAAAATGGATGCACTGAGCACTTATTTCGCACCTGGTGCATCGGGCTCTGCAGTCGTAAGTCTCGAAAGAGAGTGCATTGCAGGCGTCGTAAGTCAGCAGAACAAGGATGACAAATCCATGGGACACCCCCCGGGTGGAATCGTGCACGCAACGGACTACAAGACGTATATCAGTGACTTGGCAGCTGTGACTGCAATATTCGGCACTATCCACCCAAGTCAGGCGGCCCAGAGTAAATAACGGCGAGTACATATTTTCGGCGGCCGCCTCAGTTGACAGACCGAGTGTGCCGTTCCAACGGTTATCAGGCATATATCCCCGAGTGCCAATCTCAGCTAGGCAAATTACATGTTTTAAATTCATTCGACATTATCCGCTAATTGGCGCGTGGCCTCGCAGTCTTAAGCGTCCTTAAGGATTTGGAGAACGCCTTGTGGCAGACTCCGTTTTGCCCGTGCTCCCAGGCGTCGGCGTGTACGGTTGCCCGCGCGTTTAGGCGTCCAGGCGTTTGCTCCGCGCGGGGCTTTTTTCAGAACTGTAACGGCTTCCCCGGGCAACAGCGAGTGTGGTGGCGTTTCCCCGTGCGCCTGGTCACAAGCCAAGCGGCGGGGCTTTTTAGCCTGTGATTCAAATTACAGCGCACTTAGCTCCCCAATTGAATCCAATGCATTTGGCAGATATCGGCTTACGGCGAATTTCCGAAGCTAAGCATCTGATTCGACAACGTAAACTCTTCTAATTCCAGCCCGGTTCGAGCGGGACACAGAATGCGGCGTACCGTCAGGAGTAGCGTCTGCAATAGCGATGGAGGATGGAATGGCCGACCGACATGTACCTGCCGATTTTCCGAGAGAGTCAGACCTTGGAGTGGCGACCGGCGCTCAACCAAAACTCCTTGTTCTGGAGTCGACGGTCGCTATGTAAGCGGCCTTACCGATGACGAGTTGTGGGTAGCGGTCGAACCATTACAAAAAAGCGTTTCCGAAGACTGCGCGGCCAAAATGCAAACGTCGAAGCGATGACGCCTGCGCGTACAGCGTCCGGAAAATCAGCGCGCCGCAGCTGCCGGCACGAAGAATCTCTTCGGCCGGCCAGAGGGCGTTCGCTAGTACCTGCTCGAGGGAAAGACCTATATAGGTCAGCCCCAGACCGTCCGGCGTGTGCGGCGGTTGAACGAACGCGATGGGTCGATTGCCCGCTGCACTGAGCGCCGGTCGCAGGAGCCGTAGTTCACCAATCCCGGCTTGCTGCAGCAGCAGGTCCAACAAGGCGCCGACGGACCAGCCACCGCCTGGCAGCTTGTCGGACAGCGCCGAGTGGCCAAGCCAGCTCGGCTTGCCGTGGTGCGGAGACCCAAGCTGGCACAACGCATCGGCAATTTCTGTTGACTTTACCATGGTGGTAAGCCGCACGCTGCTTTGTGTCCTCGGTAAAACCGGAGCTGAAAATGAAATTCAACATTCCTGACATGGCGTGCGGCGGATGTTCAAACTCCATCCGCGAGGCGCTAGCGACCATAGACCCGCGCGCGACTGTACAGGTCGACCTTGCTGCCAAAACGGTCGATGTCGGCTCGGCGCTCAACGAGGCGCAAATTGCCGCAGCAATCGAAGCAGCCGGTTTCCATCCGGCGATAGACGCGCACTAGGTGTCGGAGAAGATTGGCATCGCTCAAGACCGCGACGGTCACCTTGCGCGGGAATGGACGTTGCTGACTGCGCTACACTCCATGTCAGGGAGGTCGTGATGCACATTTTCAGCGCGTTGGGCCACGCCCTGTGGATGTCCTTCACCATGCTATGGCAGATATTCTGGGGGCTCAGCCTCGGATTCCTGTTCTCTGCGGTAATTGAGGTGATGGTGTCGAAGTCCGAGATGTCCAAGTTGCTTCCGAACGACTCGCCGCGTTCGTTGACGTTTGCCGCGTTGTTCGGAGCGGCCTCGTCGTCGTGCTCATATGCCGCCGTCGCGATGGCTCGCTCAATGATTCGAAAGGGAGCCGATTTCACTGCGGCGATGGCGTTTCAGTTCGCTGCGACAAATCTCGTTCTTGAGCTCGGCGTCCTGATGTGGGTGCTGATTGCATGGCAGTTTGCGGCCGCCGAATTTATCGGTGGCCCCATTATGATTGTGCTTCTCGTTGTGCTTTTCCGACTCTTCCTGCGCGGCTCTCTCCGGAAACGGGCCATCGAGCAGGCGAACAAGGGCGTCGCCGGAAGCATGGAGGGGCATGCTGCCATGTCGATGAGCGAGCAACAGGGTAGTTGGAAAGAGCGCCTGGCATCCAGGGACGGCTGGAAAACCGTCAGCCATAGCTATGTCATGAATTGGGTGATGCTGTGGCGCGACATTGCTGTAGGGCTGCTTGTTGCCGGCGCTATGGCGGCGTGGGTCCCGGACAGTTTCTGGCAGAAATTCTTTCTGGTGAACCACCCGACGATTGCCATGATTTGGGGAGCGTTCGTGGGTCCGCTTATCGCCGTCGCGTCGTTTACATGCTCCGTGGGGAACGTGCCGCTAGCAGCTGTGCTCTGGAAAGGAGGCATCAGCTTCGGCGGTGTTGCGTCGTTCATCTTCGGCGACCTAATCATCCTCCCTATCCTGAACATCTATCGGAAATACTACGGCGGGAGAATGACCGCATTCATGGCGGTGACCTTCTACATCGCGATGGTCGGGGCTGCGCTCATCGTAGAGGCGATATTTCAACTGGCGGGATGGGTGCCCCACGAACGCCATAGCACCGTGACCAACGCCATAATTACTTTCAATTACACCACTATCCTGAACATCATCTTCGGCATCGTGTTTGTCGTGCTGGTAGTCGTGTTCTTCCGCACCGGCGGTGTCGACATGATGAAAATGATGGAACAGGATGAACACGACCACCACGGCAATGGTGGGCACCGTCATGGCTCAGCCGCTTCGACGAACAGGCCGCACTCGCATCACGCCGATTGAACATTGTTCCCAAAAGGAGATGAAAAAATGCAGACACAAATTCCCGCCCGGTTGCTGGCAGTGTGCGCGACGTTGGCGCTCGGACTAACGGCCGGGGTCGCCAATGCCCAGCAGGGCGCGTCTATGCCTGGTATGGACATGAGCAATTCATCAGGTGCGGCTTCGTCTGGCTCGACGCAGGCCTTCAAGGCCGCACACCAGAAGATGATGCAGCAGATGCAGGCGCCAGGATTCACCGGCGATACCGATAGGGACTTTGTCGCGCACATGATTCCACATCATCAGGGCGCCGTCGACATGGCCGAAGTCGAGTTGAAATATGGCAAGGACCCGCAAATGAAGAAGCTAGCCCGCAGCATCGTGAAAGCGCAGAAGCAGGAGATTGGGACCATGGAGCGTTGGCAGGCGAAGCACGGCGGCAAGTGACGCCGCCCGCAATCTACCGACGAGGTGTAAAGGTTGGATAGATGCGAGCGGTTCGCAGGCGCAGTGCGTTTGCTATCACCGATACGGAGCTAAGCGCCATTGCCCCGCTCGCAATAATCGGACTCAGCAGGACACCCAGCCACGGATAGAGCGCGCCCGCAGCGACCGGGATACCGATTGCGTTGTAGGCGAACGCAAAGAACAGGTTCTGCCGGATGTTTTTCATCGTCGCTACGCTGAGCGACCGGGCTCGCGCTATACCGCGCAAGTCACCCGTCACCAGCACCACCCGCGCGCTGTTCATCGCTACGTCGGTACCCGTCCCCATGGCAATGCCGACGTTCGCCAGGGCGAGCGCGGGCGCGTCGTTCACGCCGTCGCCCGCCATCGCCACGATGCGACCTTCCTTTTGCAACTCTTGAACGTGCCGGTATTTATCGTCCGGCAGGACGCCGGCCTTTACGCCATCGAGAGACAGCGACGCCGCCACGGCACGCGCTGTAACCTCGTTATCGCCAGTCAACATCACAATCCTGACACGGGACGCCTTCAACTGTCGTACCGCTTCCGGCGTCGTGCTCTTAACGGGGTCCGCAACCCCGATGTAGCCAGCGAGCTCGCCATCTACTGCCACATACATCACGGTCTGTCCGGCTTCGCGCAGGTCATTCGTTTCCCGTTCCACCGACGCGCTATCAACATTCAGGTCAATCATGAGCCGCACATTACCCAATGCGACTGTATGACCGCTGATTCGGCCCGTCACGCCCTTTCCGGGAACGGAGTCGAATTCGTCCACTTGCAACGTCGCCACACCGGCTTCCTTCGCGTAACCTGTTATCGCCTGTGCGAGGGGATGCTCACTGGCGCCCTCCAGGCTCGCCGCATAACCGAGTATCGTCGACTCCTGTCCGGACTTGAGCGTCGACACCTTCTGAACGCGCGGCTTGCCTTCCGTGAGCGTCCCGGTCTTGTCGACCACAACTGTATCGACTTTCTCCATCAGTTCAAGCGCTTCGGCATCCTTGATAAGCACCCCTTCCTGGGCGCCGCGGCCAACGCCGACGATGATGGAGACCGGCGTGGCGAGCCCGAGCGCGCAAGGACAGGCAATAATCAACACGCTGATGGCAACGACCAGCGCGTTGGCAAGAGCCGGAGTCGGGCCGACTATAGCCCAGACGGCGAACGCGACCACGGCGGTCACGATGACCGCCAGGACGAACCAGCCGGCGACCTTGTCCGCAAGCTTCTGTATCGGTGCGCGTGACCTGCCAGCCTCTGCGACCATCTGCACAATCCTCGCGAGCAGGGTGTCGGAGCCAACCTTTTGCGCGCGCATCAGGAACGTGCCCGTCTGATTCACGGTCGCCCCAGTTACCGGACTGCCCGCAAGTTTTTCAGCAGGAATCGGCTCGCCGGTAATCATTGACTCGTCAACGCTGGAACGGCCGTCGGTGACTACGCCATCGACGGGTATCTTGGAGCCGGGCTTCACACGGAGCGTGTCGCCGACAGCGACAGACTCGAGGGGAACCGTCTCTTCGTCACCGTCCGGTCGGACACGAACGGCCGTGTGAGGTGCGAGCTTGAGCAAGTCACGAATTGCGCTGGATGTGCGGGAGCGTGCCCGAAGCTCGAGCACTTGCCCCAGTAGTACCAATGTCACGATGACCGCCGCCGCCTCGAAGTACAGCGGCAGTTCATGTCCTTGTCGGAAAGCATCCGGCAATGTGTTGGGAAAAAACAGTGCATAGACGCTGAATACATAGGCGGCAGACACGCCCAGGCTGATGAGGCTGAACATGTTCAGTTGCCGCGTTACGAAGGACTTCCAGCCTCGTGCGAGGAAGGGCCACCCACACCAAAGCACAACTGGCGTGGCGAGTACACCTTGGACGCATTGTGACCACGAGGCCTTCATCCAGTGGGGCCAGCTCGAAAGCACGCCGTTGAGTGCTGCGTCGATGTCAAACGGCAGAATCATCCTGCCCATCGTCATGAAGAGCAGCGGAACGGACAGGACAAGCCCGACCCAGAAGCGGCGGGTCATCGAGTCCAGTTCGACATTCCGCTTTTCCGTGGCCGAAGGCGACAGCGGCTCGAGCGCCATTCCGCAAATGGGACATGCCCCTGGGGCGCTAGCGCGTATCTGCGGATGCATCGGACACGTGTAGATGGCCCCCGTGCTCGGTTTAGGCGTCGACGTCTTCGCCATCGGCCGTAGGTATGTGTCCGGTGCCGCGCGGAATTTTTGCAGACAGTTGCTGCTGCAAAAGCGGTAGGTCTGCCCTAGCCAGGTATGGCGATAAGCCGAGTCGCTTTGGACTGGCATGCCACAAACCGGGTCCCTCATTGAGGCAGTGTCCTGCCCTACGATGACGCCGGCGTCGTCCTCGTGGGCGGCGCCGTGTTGTGCATGCGGGTGCGATTCAGCCATCGGAGCCACCTTGCCGCGTCAATGCGCGCTTATCGTGTCGTGTCGCGAAAGCCGCGGGATGAAGCGAGGTGTGTGCACTGCGTATTGCCGCCACGCGTCGCCGAACCGCGTTTCAGATTCGTGCTCTTCCTGTATTGCGAGTCGCACATACATATAGGCCAGCACGGGAAACATCATCAAGGTAATTAGCGTCGGCCATTGCAATAGAAAGCCGAACATGATGACCACAAACGCGACGTACTGCGGATGACGCACTTTCGCATATGGGCCTGTGGACGCCAGCATTGCCTTACGCTGCGCCTCATAGAGCACATGCCAGGCTGCAGACAACAGATAGAATCCCCCAAATATGAAGACGAGACTGAGGATGTGGGGAAGGCCGAAGTGCGGGTTGCCATGCCGCCCAGTCATCATCCACCAGATGTGACCAGAATCGTGCGAAAACAGGTTCGCACCAGGAAAGCGCGTCTGGAACCAGCCCGACAGTAGGTAGATGGTGAGCGGGAAACCATACATTTCCGCGAACAGCGCCACGACGAACGCGGAGAATCCGCCGAATGTTCGCCAGTCCCGCTTCGTGGCCGGCTTGAAGAAGCTGAAGGCGAAGATTATAAATATGAGGGAATTGATGGCGACCAGTCCCCACAGGCCGTATCCGCTAGCGGTGTCGTTCATCGTTGCCTCCCTTGGTGCTTTCACCACTGCTGGGTGAGCCGCCGTGGCCGGCGTGATGATGTCCGTGATGCATGAACAAGTGCATGAGCGGACACGCCAGGAACAGCAGGAATGGCAATACGCCGAGAAAGTGCGCCCGGTGTTCCGAGAACATAAAGAAGGCCGCTACGGCGCCAAAGCCGAGTAACGCAACTGCACCGCGCGATTTCCAGAATGGTCGCGGCTGGTGCGAAGGCAGCATGGACATGGTGGACTCCGACTGAGGCAGTACGCAGCAGCGTAGGTCTATCGGCTGCTGTCGACTCGCTTACGTAATGGAATTTGCGCTCCTCAACTCTGAATTGACGACCGAGCGGACGTTTGATTTGCCTCAATGAAAGTGAATCGGCCGGCTCGCTTTCGCGAGCATGGTCCACCTGGCATAGGGCTCCGCTCGCGCTTTTAAGCACCCCGATAAATCGGGCCTATCGTGCCGTCTACAGAGCCGCTGGCGGAGGTTCGCCGCCGCAATGGCATTTGCAAATCTAGTCAGACCGTCTTCGTCGGAGCCCTCACTTTTAGCGACAACCTGCATATCTGACGTCTCGGAGCAGGCCATAGCGTGCCTGACATCCTTGTCCGCAAACTGGTTCGGGCTCAGGACGCGCGAGACATAGGACTGTTCACCGGGAGCGACGCGCAGTCCTTCAGGACGGAACATGCCCACATGCCACACAGCAGTTGCGTGAACCTGCTCTTACGGAATCGTCTTCCCAGTCGTAAAAGTGGCGAGCGTGTGCCGCATCAGTGCGGTCCCAGAAAAACCGCCGCGGTAACTGCGACAAGATGGGCACGACGCGCGCACCGCGAAGCGCCATCTGGCCCGGGTGCTGACAGGGGAACGCGTCGCGTCCACGCCAGCGAGCAAGCGACCAGGATGAATGTCGTCAGGGACCCTCTGAACTGGGGTAGCGCCGAATATGCGACGGCCAGGACCAGCGCGAGAGCCATCCCATCGTCACCATCGTTTTCGTGTTGCACTTCATCGTTGAATCCTCATGGAAGTTCGACTGAACGTTCGTGTTCGAGCGGCGAGCCCATTACTTCGAAGGTGTCGTTCCGACCTGGTCGGAATACTTGAGCATGATGTCGCCCATTGCCCGCATCATTTCGGCATGCATGCGCATCGCGGTCTTCGGGTCCATGCCCATATTTCCACCCATCATTGGACACCCCCCCATCATCCCGTTCGAGCCCATCATGCCGCCCATCATCGAGCCATGTTCCCGGCTCTGCGGCGATGCCCCGGGGGAATTGCTCGTGCCGGCCCCTGTTGCAGCCAGACTGACGACGCTCGTGGCCAGTAACAGTGCAGAAAGAAAAACTGTGCGTACGGGTTTCGCGTTCATGTACATCTCCAGATTCGGTTAAATCGTGTCGCTGAGGAAACAGTCGGGTGACGCATCGGTGGTCAGCCATTACGTTCGTGACGGACGAGCGGAACCCACGGTGCGAAACCGTTCAAAACCGGTTGACGAGGGAATTACAGCGAGCGCGGCGGGGGTGCTGGCAGTTCGGGGATGAACTGCTCCGCGAAGGTGCGAGCGACTGCCCGATAGACAGGCGAGGAAGGTACAACGATGACTCCGTACGTCACGGGTATGGCTGGTGCCCCGCAGACGGTGCCGCCCATGCCGCCGTGACATGCGAGCTTGGCGTTCATGGCGTGGTGCTTTGCGCGTTGCTCGCACACCACCATGTCCGATGGGTGCAAAGTTTTCACCTGCTGATGCCCCGCCATCGACGCCGGAGCAGGACAAAGCGCCGCCTGCGCCGGATAGCCGAGCAGCGGCAGCCACGCAATCAGAAAGCACGCGACGAATCTGGCCCAGACTCTCATGAATTCCAGTATAGGCGCTGCGGCAACGCATCGCCACGGCTGACCATCGAGCTCGTGCACGGGTTCACTCTATTGGCCCCATTGCTTTAGATGCGCGAGGAACGCATCGGCGCCGACGAATCCCGCGAGTTGCGCATCGGGTTGCGGCCGACCGCTCCTGTCATAGAAAATCAGGGCCGGTGGCCCGAAGAGTCCAAAGCGCCGCAGAATGGCAGCGTCCTCTGCCGTGTTCTTCGTCACGTCAATGCGCAGTAACTTCCAGTGAGTAAATTCGCTGACCACGCGAGGGTCGGTAAACGTAAAGCGCTCGAGCTCCTTGCAACTGATGCACCAGTCCGCATAGAAGTCGACCATCACGGGCTGGCCGCCCGCTGCCCTGAGCGCCTGGTCCAGTTCGGCATTCGTTCGTATCGCCTCAAACCGCACGGCTGGATTCGCGTCCGCGCTTCCACTCGCCGATGACGATGCTCGCATCATGCCACCGAGTGGCTCGAGAACGTCGAAGTCGCCCGAAGCGACACCGATGAATTCAGTGACGCCGGCGACCAGCAGCAATACGCCGAGCGCCTTTCCCACCCGGGAAATACCGGGCGCATCGGGTGGCAACGGGTCAACAGCGCGGAGCATCATGCCGCAACTGGTCAGCAGCAGCGCGACCAGCACCATCAACATCCAGCCCGGTAATAGCGAATACACAAACCACAATGCAGCGGCGAGCAGCAGGACGCCGAGCGTGTTCTGAATCGCAAACATCCACCGCCCTGACTTCGGCAGCGCGTGTGCGCCGAAAGTCCCGACCGCAAGTAGCGGAAGGCCTATTCCGATGGCCATCACGTACAGTGCCAGTGCTCCACCGAGCAAGTCGCGACTGTTCGCGATGTAGAGCAACGCGCCTGCCAGCACTGGCGTAGAACACGGACCGACAATCAGCGCGGAGAGCATGCCCATCACGAACACGGGCAAGATTCGCCCACCTGGCAGGCGATTGCTCCATGCTGTGACTCTGGTTTGCCAACTGACCGGCAGTTGCAACCGGAACACGCCGAACATTCCCAGTGCGAGCAGTACCATCAGCGCACCGAACGCGGCCAGAACCCAGGGCCGTTGCGTCATGGCGACTAGCGGGATACCGACAAGAGCGGCGACAGTGCCGGCAACCGCATAGGTAAGCGCGAGGCCCTGTACATACGCGAATGACAATCCGAAGCCTCGCCAGAGCGTGGATTTCTCCCGGCCACCACCGATGACTGCGGTCACAATGGGAATCAGCGGATACATGCAAACCGTTCCTGCCATCAGCAGGCCCGCAAGTAGGAAGCCGAGCAGCTCGGGTACGGAAACGCCGTTCGACGGGCGCAGGTTGATACCCAATACAGTAAGCGAAGAGCCTCCGCTAGTGTCTGGAAATTCCGCTGCGCCAGCCGTAGCGTTGTTCCCTGGTGCAACGGACGTGACGGCTCCGTTCACCGCTATACGGTAGTTCCGCGTCTGCGGCGGATAGCAGACACCGAGGTCCGCACATCCCTGCGACGTGACAGACAGCACAACGCTGGTCGAGATGGGACGGGGCAACGGAATGCGGATTTGTACCGGGTGATGGTAGACCGTGACCATGCCGAACGTCGGGTCGTTCTTGAGTTCTCCAGGCGGCATCTGGTCCGGGTGTATCGGTGTGCCATCGGCCGCAAAGCTGAACCTGTCCCGATACAGGTAATAGCCCGGGTGTGTGTCGAAATCGAGTGCCACCGTTTGAGGCGTACTGAGCGTGACCTTCAGTGGGAATGCGTGTTCAGGCGGCAGAAGGTCGGACTCGCTTACTGCGTGGGCGGCCATTGACGTCAGGACGAACAGCAGGCCGAATACGACGTGCAACACACGACTGTGCTTATACATTAGACGGCGAATGCATCGTGCGAAAGTGACTGATACTGTGCGCATTGCTGGCCTCCATTCACGCAAGCCGGACTGCAGACTCACCATGCACGGTAATGCGTTGCATGACTTCCGAGCCAGCTCCGTGACCAACCATGATGGGAATCAGACCCGCAAGCACGACAGCGACCGTCATGGCCTTCGGCCTTATGCGCAACACGGCCCCTCCACGAATCGCATCGAACAGAAGTCCCTCGGTCAGTGGCTCACCGCTTTCGAGCCGGCGATTGAGCGCTCCTTTCAGGTACAGCAGCGTCACAACACCGAACTCCGCAGCCACGCCTGCGAGTGCGATGAATCCGACCGCAGTTGCGACGGATAGCCCGCACGCTCGCGGTCCACGACGCTGTCCGCCAATGCGGACAGGAGCCGACGCTTGTCTCCCGAGACCCATTCCTGTTCGATGCCGATACGGCGCATGGTTATAAAGTCCTGACCGATGGTGAACCGTTGCGGTCCGTTCACCGGCAGGTTGTCGACGCCGGCCTTCAGCATCGGGTCGGGTAACTCGCCAGCCCTGACGGAGGCCTCTGAACTCGCGCGGATAGATGCCTGCGCAGCAACGCTCGTGAGAATCAGCACGGCGAAAAATGTACGCGCGCGCAGTGGTGCATGCCGGCATGACGGCGTGCTAATCGTTAAAGGCATGTTCTAACCCCAACGGCGGACTTCCATAGGGAATCCACGTCCTGGATGCAGGACGACCTCACCGCAAATGCGGTGAACCTGTCAGAAAGGGATTAGATGGCGCGAGGAGGTCGCCAGAGACCGGCAGGCTCGCGGACGGACAGCGAGTCAACGTAGTGGAAAACGACTGAGCTGGACAATCCGGCAGGACGGGTCACTTCAGGAGCGGAGACCGGGTGATACAGGCTGCCTAGCTGGCATTGCGCCGTCGCCTTGCAAAAAAAACCTTTTGCTTTCTCCGTTTGTGAGGATTTCATGGTCTCACAACCCGACATCTCTGAAGTCATCCCACTGCCGTCGCTCGCGCGCACGCTCATCTGCATCGGACATTCTCCAGTCAAGCCGCTAGCCGCCAGCCCACTGACGGGCAGCGCAGCGCACAGCAAGAGAAGGAGCAATGTTCGAAGAAATTTCATGTCTGGGATTATAGCGGAGCCATTTTATCTATGTTCCGTGCAATTTGTCGTCGGTGTCGCTCACCGCACGCGTCGGTCAGTGGAGTCGAGCGGAATTTCGCCCTACCTCCCCGTGTTAGGAATTCATGCGCTTGGCCTTCTGATTGCTATTGGAGTAAAAAACGGAACTCACAGTGAACGACATGTCATGCGGTGGAGGCGCACGCGAATCACGGTTCGCGCGACAGAGCGAACCACCATCATGATGGTCATACAGGACCAAGTGAGCACAGATGGCGTATGCTGGTGCGACACGCGGGCCACTGAATCGCTACAATCGAATCATGGCCGCGACAATTTAAGAGGAGCGTGGAATGTCATGCGAGTGCGGGCACGCGTCCGCCAATACGCGGGCGGAAAGAAGGACACTCCGAATCGCGCTGGCGCTAAATTCGGCCATGTTTGTCATTGGCATGGCAGCCGGTCTGTGGGCCCAGTCGAGCGGATTGATGGCGGACGCGCTCGATATGCTTACCGACGCCACCGCGTATGCACTCGGTCTCATGGCAGTGACGCGAGATATTCGATTTAAGCAATATTCTGCCCGGTGGACGGGCGCGACGCTCATGCTCCTGAGCGCCGGCATACTCGCCGACGTTGTTCGTCGTTTTCTGTTTGGCAGCGAGCCGCTTGGCGCCGCGATGGTCGGCTTTTCGCTATTGTCGCTCTGCGTCAATGTCACCGTCCTTCAAATGCTCGCAAGGTATCGGGGAGGCGAGGTCCACATGCGAGCCAGCTGGATTTGCACGCGCGCCGACGTGGTAGCAAATTTCGGCGTACTGGCGTCGGGCTTGGCGGTCCTGGCGACAGGCTGGCGGTACGCAGACCTCGTGGTCGGTGTCGCCATCGGTATCTATGTAGCCAAGGAAGCGGCGGAAATATGGCGACAGGCTCTCAATCCGGCGGAACGCAGCTCTGCACTTTTGGAACGATGACACGTGGAACTGGGCCGTGCGCGCGGCGTACGCCGCTAGCAGCTCGGCTGTTCGGTCGCGCAGCCAACCCGCGGTCGGTGGCGCGACAGCCGCGTGCTGCAGCTTCGCCTGCCTGCGAGACCTGTCGTTGAACACCTGATGATGACGGTGCTCGGTCATCCTCTTCGAGCTTCGAATTTCATCGAGTGTGCGCGGGCAACCGACACGGGAACCCGTCTTGCCATCGAAGGCGCATATGTCGATGCGCGGAGATTTGACGGGCATCGGTCAGTCCACGACGTGACTCGCGTTCGCATCCCCGGGTCCCTGCGACAGCTCCTTGAAGCGTTTGGGAGCGGCGGCACTCATATGGTCCGGACCCGGGCGCCACACGTGAAGGTGGCCGGAGGAATACGACGAACTGCTTACACGTCACACAGGTGTGCCCATTCTGCTTTCGGTTGGATAGGTCACGCTGAGGTTCGCTACTGCACGACCAGATAAAGAATGCCAACTGCCCACCAAAGGCGCATAACTGCTCGAACCTTAAACTTCCCCGTGCGTATCATCGAGGTCAGAGGGCAAACGCTCGCAGACATGGTCTGCCATGTCGCTGATGGCATGCTTCACATGCTCGTCCGCTGCCTCGTACAAAATCTGCTTTCCGCGCCTCTCGGCTCGCAGTACCCGAGTAGCGCGCAAAAGCCGCAGATGATGACTGACGAGCGGCTGCGACAGACCGAGCTTCGTGGCGATGTCCGAGACGCTTATCGGCGCGTCAAGACAGGCCACGATTATCTTTAGGCGGCTCGGGTCACTCATGAGCCGGAACATCTCCGCCAGTTCCACGACCTGTCCCTACCAAATTACCTGAGGGCCCCTCCAATGGCTCACGACCACAAACACGATTCAAATCAGCATGACCACGACCATGCGCATGAGCATGGCCGGGATGAACCGCAGTCACATGACGGCCATGACCACGCGGGCCACAATCATGCGGGCCACAACCATCTTCACGGTGTAACAGACCAGCGGCGCATCGGATGGGCCTTTATCATCATCGCGTTGTTTATGGTTGTCGAGGTAGCAGGCGGCCTGCTGTCAGGTTCGCTCGCCTTATTGGCAGACGCGGGTCATATGGTCAGTGACGCGGCCGCTCTCGGATTCAGTTGGGTTGCCGTCCACTACGGCCGTCGACCGGCGACGGCGGAACTATCTTACGGCTACAAACGCCTCGAAATCCTCGCCGCCTTTGTCAACGGGTGTGCGCTGTTTGTTATCGCCGGCTGGATTATCTTCGAGGCCATCCAACGCTTTGCCGCCCCGGTGCCGGTTATTGGCAAGACCATGCTGGTGGTGGCAATTGTTGGGCTACTGGCCAACATCGCAGCTTTCTTCGTTCTCAACGGCGGCAATCATGAGAACCTGAACATGCGCGGCGCCTGGCTGCACGTTCTCGGAGATTTGTTGGGTTCAGTCGCAGCAATTATCGCAGCAGGCGTGATTCTGCTCACTGGCTGGACTCCCATCGACCCCATCCTGTCGATATTTGTCGCGGTCATCATCCTCAAAAGCGCATCGGGTATCGTGAAATCGTCGGCGCACATTCTGCTGGAGGGCACCCCTTCCGGCGTGAACCTTGCCGACATCAAGGCCGACCTCGAGCAGAACGTGATTGGCGTCAAGGATGCACACCACATCCATGCATGGTCCATCACGGGCGAACAACATCTGCTGACGCTACATGTCCATCCCGTCGCGGGCGCAATTCCTCGCGAAGTCGTCATGGGTGTGCAGCGGCGTCTTACGGAACGATTCAGCATTCATCATGTAACCGTGCAGATTGAAGAGGAAGACTGCATCGACGAACACATCGCTGGTCGCGACCCCAAGGCAACGGATTGTCACTGAGCGCCCCAAAGGGGGCACTTGCGCAAGAAAAGCCCGTTTCGTTCCTGCAGGACCGCTAATTCTCTATGTTACCGGTGCCACACGTTGATGAACCCATGTCCACGTTGGTCGGTCGTCCTCTCCAGTCCAGAGGCTCATCAAGCGTACATAGTCGTCGTTATGTGGAGAGTATCGCGAGCAGCCTACCGTCTCACCCATGCACGGCGGAAGATGCCGGTCGCTTTCAACTTGCATGGCGATTGGTAACGGCTACGTCACCGCGCGGCACTCCTTGGCGCAAGCACGGCACGCTTCCGCGCATCTCTTGCAATGGTCGTGTTCGTACTTTCCACACTCGGCAGCACATCGTTCACACATCGATGCGCAGAGCTGACATATATCCTTAACCTGTTGGCTGCCACGGGCCATGGCGGCGGAAGCAAGACGACAAACATCCGCGCAGTCTATGTCCTGCCTGACGCAATCGGCCATTTGCGACACGTTGCTTTCAGATAGGCAGGCCGTCGCGCAATGGTCGCATGCGGCGGCGCAAGCGTCACAAGCGTTAATACACGACTGATACTCTAGCTGAGTCATAAGGTCCTCCGTGAACATGGAATGCCGGGCGGGCCAGCCACGCATACGGCGCATTCACCGTGCCAGGATGCAAAAAACAGGAACGCCAAACAACGCTACGGGCAGCCAGTAACGTGGCGTAGCATCCCGTGCTACACAAGCACAACTTTAAGGCGAGTCTCGTTCGCGCGCTGGAGCAACTCAAGGCTCCCGACACACCAGCATGCAGCCGGGTGGCGAGGTACCATTTCTCCGCGGACGGCACGACGATTTGCGTCGTCCGCTCGGCATGGGAGAGCTGATTCTCACGCATGCGACGCGCGCGAGAATTATTGTTCAACGCTAGAGCCTGTGGCGCGTGCAACGTGGCCAAGCCTGATATGGGCTGCGCTGTCCGAGTGTCATTGGTCTGGCCGTCACCCTTTCGACAATACTCGAAGCATCACCGCAATTATGAGAGCGACAGCCGCCACGCCGTCGGCAAGCAATGCGGTCCAGCCGAGCCAACTTATTACCCGGTCGTAGCTCCGCTGCGATTCGACCAGTTTGAACAGGCATTTCATAGCACGTTCTGCCCGCGCTTCACCTTAGCTACTTCCTCGAGGACCAGCCCTCGCAGACAATAGCTCGGCAGTGCGCTTCGTCACCCACACTATCTCCGCAGGAGCCAAATCCCAGTGGCAGCGGCTCACCTTAGCCTTTACACCTTTGTCGACTCGTTGCAGTGCATCGTCCTGCGACAGGCCAAGCTCAGACATCTTTTTCAGTGCATACGCCGCTAGCTGATGCGCAAGGTCCTCGCACGCGTCATAACGCTCCCAGACCTCTTCGTCTGTGAGGCCGGCGTAATACCGTCCGTTCCTCTCACGCACCAATAGTTTGGGTTGTGCACCTGGTACGGCGCCGGGCCTTGACTGTCGCGGAAAATCATCCGGAACCGCGTGCCGCGTGGTCATCGCCGCCTCCTCGATGTGGAATAGCGTCAACATCGCGCCGCACGGGCGTCTGGTCCCGACAGTCGGAAGTTGCTGTCGAACCAGCCCGCGGATGCTCCGGCATCCCCCAAATTCCCGGTAGTATGCCGGCCGACACCTCGAGGTCGATGTCGAGCGGATAGTGCCTGAGCAGTCCTATTGCCACTGACTGGACGAGGCCGCAAATGGTTATCTCGCTTGCGGATGCGAGCATCAGCAGCAACTCGCGCGTGTCAGTAAGAGCTTTAGTGCGGTCATGCGGGGTCGTCATCATCAGCTCCGTGAAGCAGGAGTTCGGTGACGTCGGTGTACGACGTCACCGCGTACAGTTCGCACCAGCGCATCCAGACGTAGTCAGTGTTCAATGACGAGCCTGTTCCGCCGACCAGTTCGTAAATACGACCCGTCTGGGTCGTACCCAGCATGGTGACCGGGTTAAAAGTCACTATCGGAGAGCTGACGCGCCCTGACGAGTCAAACATATCCACGCCAACAAAATGCCGGCTCCCGTCCTCCGTCTCGAATATGCGCCATCGAGATAATGGAACCTTCGGCAATTCGGAAGCGGGACGTGGTCTATAGATGGGCATGGTAGTCCCCTGAGGCCATCCCAGCTATCTGCGCTCGAGAGCGAGGGTTCATCAGCGCGACCGCGTGGTCGATATTGGCTCGGTACAGACCTCCAATCTCCTCATCCGACAGCATCAACAACCAGTGGACCGTCAACAGACTCGCTCGTATCGCCATCTTTGTCTCGCGCAGCAGCACGCGCGTGTGCACGACTGCTTCGCCAGCTGAATCCCGAAAAGCATCCTCCTCCTTTGGCATATTCCGTTTCTCCTGAGTGAAGTACGGCCAGACATATTAGTAATGCGAAACATGTTTGGTGTGCCAGAGCTGGCTCATCCACGTGCACTCAGCCAGGTTCGCGGCCAGAAACGCTCGTCTGGCGTCGTCGACTATGGTCTGAGTTCGTCCTTGACCGTGTGACCTCGAATCCAGCGCACCACTTATTCCAGACGTAGTCAGCCTGCTCCGAGTTGCCGGGGTTGGCTTGCAGTTCGTGTGCGCGCCCGGATTACGTCACGCACGCATTGCCGATTCATCGAACTCGACGACAGCGGAACTGACGGGCCCGTGAGTCGGCGCGACTCAGCGCCGACGAAGTGGCGCGTCTCTCCGTCGACCTCGAAGGTTCTCCACATTGCGAGTCTAACGGTCCACTTATCTTTCGTTTGACCCTACTGTCTAATATGGCATGCCCGTCTCCGTGGCTTGTTTGCTTGGCTGAACCGTCTGAACGGCAGTCGATGCAGCGTAAGCATATCCAGAGAGCAGGGAAGTAAATACTTCTATTTTCTATTCTAGGAAACGAAATTCGAATGGCAAGCAGAAAGTTGCGTTCCGTCTGTCATGAGCGTTCTGCAACCGCAGTGCGGCCGACCGCGACGAGGTCGTCATAGTCGATGTAGCGGTCTAGACTCAGGCTGCCAAGCGCGAGCACGCATTGAAGGAATTCGGGGAGGGAGATGGTGCCTTGTTCAATGTGTGAGGCCAGCGTCTTCCCGCTAAGGGCGGCGCCGAGCCGGACCATCCGTAACGTCAGGTCATCGACTGAGACAGCAGGATGCCGGGACAACTCAGCTTCCAGAACGGCCGTGGCGCGGGCTTCCCAGCTATCCGAGCGGGAGACCGCATCAAGCCATAGGCGCGGTACCGTGGAGTTTGTGACGTGCAGAATCTGCAGCAGCATCGACAGCTTCACGCGCCCTCGCATCACACGAAGTGCGAGTGACCGCTCACTTTCATTCACATCAACGGACTGCAGTGCAGTTGCGAGTTCGGCGTAACCCATCCCCTTCCGCGCGAGGATGACGCGTACGACACGGGCGGCCATGTCTGCCCAGCGGGTGTCGACGTAATTCACAGTAGTCCTTGCAATCGTTGGATATCGAACTAAGCTGAAGCGAAGTAAAAGTCACCGATTTGCGCGCGCGGAGTGAGGCCCTACCAAGGGATGGCGCGAAATTAAGGGCGACATTGAAAGATTGTACTTTGGTCCTGCGCCATCATGACCACTAGTACACGGAGCGAGTGCAAGTGGCAACCGCGCATTCTCGGCAGCAGATGGAAGGCTGCGCAGCGTGCGCTAAGCCGCCGGTAAGCAACCGGAAGAAACGAGAGCGAGAGGGCGGAGTGTGTCAGAACTGGCTACACGTGCTCGCGCAAATCCACCCAACCTTTAATATGCGGACGGAATTTGGTACAATGTGCGATTAGTGTAGCGATTAACACCACTTTTGTCAACTGCGGCAAGCAGACGTAGTGACTTATGCGATGCTTGCCCATGACCGAAGGTTGAGGTGGCCCATTGTTGAGATTTCGGAGGTCTTAGCGCTGAACGCAGTCTACAAATAAAAACAGGGCAAAGAGAGTACCAGTCCCTTTGCCCTGCCTCGACGGACCCGGAGAGCAGTCCACCGCGCTTACACGCGCGCGTAACTTCTCACACTGGGCCCGCTTTGTCAACCCTGCCTGTTCGCTTCATGAGGCCAGGGGGAGAACACTCGCCCCTGATTTTGTGTGAGAACCGTATGAGTAAACCACCCCAGGTCGGCTCGGCTGGCGCGTGCCCGGCTCCGACGAACCAACCGTTTTCGCCTCAAAATCATCTTCGCAACGTTACGGGCCGTGACGTCCATGGCGTTCGCGCTTGGACCGAAGCAAGCCATCAGCTTGGTTTTTGCCGTCTGACGGAGGTTAGGCATCGAGACCGATGTGACGCCGCGTCGAGTGCTGCGTGATGGCTACGGTAGACAACGTGGTTGACGAGGTTATCGACGCGCGCCCGCGCGACAACCGCGCGCAAAACCCTGCGCTCGACTACGCGCCGGTCTGGCGCAGCCATGTCGAGGCTTTGAAGCAACTGACGTTTGACCCCGAGAGGACTAAATCGGGGCTGATGTCATCGGATGGGTTGCCAAATTTTCCAACTGCAGCCCAGCCTCATCTGGTCTATGAGCTCGTCAGGAGCATCACGCACAGCCGACTCGAACGGAATCCGGCCGACCCGGTCTTCCAGACCAAGCTCTACGACGTATCTACCTTCCTCGCCACCTCCGAAGACATCCACGGACGACGGGTCAATTCGCCGGTCATCGCTGTCCCGACGTCTGGTGCGCGCGGCATCTGGGTTTCAATACCCGCCGGTCACGGGGAGCGAGCCGTAGTCAATGCAGTGGAGCGCTACATTGGAACAAGCGCACACCGCTTCTATGTTAGTTCGAGCGCTGGTGGTGAATTCGACATCAGCATCGTAAAGTCGATAACGGTGCCGTTTCCGGAGACCGGCTCGCCGCGAGCCTTCATCGACACGTTTCTAAAGCAGATGGACTCAGCGGTGAATGATGGATGCTCGACGCATCGGACCGGCCCGTTTCGGCGAGAGCCGGACGACGTTGTAAATGCAATGTGCGGTCTGGCGATACAGCATAACCTCGGCGCGCTTCTTGTTCCTGGACTCACTCGCGAAGCCGTTAAGGGCAAGGCAGGGGGAGTGCTGCTTGGAATGCTTGCACGATTCACAGCGCTGTCTGGTATCCCGGTCGTTTGCTTCGCGACCACCGCTGCGACCACGGCCGCAGAGGTCCATGGAAGTGCGGTGCGAGCTCTGCGCAAGGTCGGCATTTCTATCATTGCGCTTCAAGAAACCGACCGGGAATGGGGACGTCTGACCAGGCATTTCTGGGAGCACTATTTTTCCTACCGATTCTCCCACGATATGCCAGCATGGCTTTACACGGAACTCTGGCGACACACTTTGGGCTTGCTGGAGCCGGCGTTGAAGCTTGCGGAGCACGCCTACGGTAAAGGCGAATTCACGCGCGAGTCTGAACTCACCGTGTCCTTGCTCGAACAATACGCACGCGACGCGCTCGAGCTTGATGTCGGTATGCTGACGTCCTTGCGCTTCGTCTTGAGTAAAGAGGCTCTGACTCGCGGTTCCGGTTTCAGGGCTGACCACGCGGATTCGTTTCCGCTTCAGGTCAACATCGAGCATGCTCCGGTGTTCAATGAGGTGACCGTCGAATTAGCCCGAACGCTTATAGACGGCCCCCCTCCGGAGGGCAAATCGTGACGCGCCTGATGCTATTCCCGGCGGTGCCCCGTGAGACTGTTACCAGCATAGCTGCGATGGTCGCACAGACCACTGCCTCGGCGGAAGCGAAGGAAATCAGCCACGTCGGGAATCGACGCGGCGTGCTCCTGTACAGCACTCTTCCGTGTCGCGCTCAGCGCTTCTGCGCCATCACCGAGAACGCCTATGGCGATGCGATGACGCTTCTCGCCAGGCACACACTGCTCGCGTACGGCACCTGCGGGATGTCGCGCCAGATGGCCGAGGCGGCGACTCGCAACATCGCGTTTGGCGCCGCGTCGCGGACCATGTTCCCTCGGTTGCTACCAGGGGTCGAGTCAGGAAATCGCTTCGGAATACGATGCCCAGAGTGCGCGCTCGAGCTTCCAGGCGGACGGTCCCGCCGAGCGTCCCTTTGCGCGCATTGCATTCCGTATGTCACGCGCTGCCCATGGCATGGCTGTCGCTTGGTCTGCGAACACGAGTGCAGCACTCTGGAAATGCTCATGTCGAAGACAGGCGACTCGGCACGCGCCTCGAATTCGCTTCGCTACGCTCAACTGACGTGCGCCACGAGCGAAGTCACGCCGCCCGAACCAATCTGGGCTAAGACCTTCGGCCTGTTGCGCGAAAAGGGTTATGTGACCGATAGCGGGCGCTTCAGGTCAGAGCATCTCCACACCGACATCCGGAAGCTGTTTTCCGCTGGCTTTGAGGACGAAAGGCTTTCGTATCTCGTGAACAATACGAGCGCGCTGGACCTTTGCATGCGGGCGACACGACGTATTGACCGGGCGGCACCCGCGCCCGTCCTCGTGCTCCTGTATCAGGCGGCATGCGATGTCGATGAGCTTGCGCGGCCGCCCGCGCGACGTAAGGCGGAGCCTGCAACAGCGCCGGTAGACGGCGAGCGGCGCAACAACTCGCGGTCCTTGTGGACCGCGCACATGGGCCGGCATCCAGAGATGACCAGAACCCAACTGCGCAAGTCGATGCCTGCGGTGTGGATGTGGTTGCATCGCCACGACGATGCCTGGCTGCGCGTCAATCAAGTGTCTGTCCGTCGGCCATGCGGTGGACGGACGCATCACGAGCTGCCGGGGTTCGTCACCTCGGCCATGTCCGACGGCGTCGTTGACCGGCGCGCGCGCACGGGCGGCCGGGAGCCGCTCCCGTCAGCGTATCAATTTCGCCTCGCGTACGGCTTGAGCGACTTCCTGTTCGAGCGCATCACTGCAAAGTCGTCAGCAGTCGGGAACGCCGCTCACCTGCCTGGTCGCAAAGAGGCATTCGTTTTGCGGCGAGTGTGGCGTGCACTGGAAGAGCTCACGCGACTCGATATGTCGCGCGACATCGCGACCGTCGCGCGCACGGCACGCCTTCGCATCCCGACGGTACAGGCCGTCATTCGCAATACTGAATCAGGATTTCATGCAAGAGCAATACCTTCATCGGCCAGCACTAGGCCTCTCAATCGTCAAAGGCGAGTTGTTTCCTCTGTACCTCAGAAGACTCAGGAGCGTAGCCAATCACAACCTGTCACCGAGTACGGCATGGATGCTTCCCAGTCGGATGGGACCTGTCATACGCCTGCTGGGCAGAAGCGTCGGAACGGTTGAAGAGGTAATCAAAAACAACATGCTGATTCCGCTTGCGTCTCGATTCATTCCTCCGGAAGACACGGAGAGCGTCGTTTCACATTTCGTCGACGGTCCCAAGGGAGGACTCGCGTCCAAAATCGGGATGGCCGGGCAAGCCTCGGGCTGGGCTAAGCATCGTCTTCTCCGTTGCGTCGAATGCTTGAAGAACGACATTGGTAGCTGTGGCAAGCCATTTTGGAGACGGGACCACCTATTGCCCGGGATTCTGTTCTGCGGAAGGCATGAGGTGCCTCTCTGTCTACCATGTGAGATGTGTTCTGACTATTTCCAATTTCGCCGCCGCACCCTCCATGCAGGACACCATTGCGGCTGCGGCCTCAGGCCATTGAGTGAGGCAACTATGCTGACTGATGAACAGGCAGAGGTTGAAGTTGAACTCGCACGCATTACTTCGCGACTGCTCGACGCAGATTACTTGCCCACATTCAACTTTCAACGTGTGGCGGCCGAAACACGCGACGCAGCCGCCAAGCTCGGTCTGTTGCGAGATGGCGTCCTGCGACATGCGGAAGCACGAGCGTTCCTGAGAACGACGCCCTTTAATTCACTCCTCCAGCGAACAGGAATTCTTAACCTTGGTCCGAATAATTTCGCGGCCTTTCTCAAAGGAGACAAGGTCGTTCGTCATCCAATTCCGGCGATTGCCATAATTACTGCTCTCGCAGGAAATTGGCAGTCAATTGAAAAGCGAGCGGCAGTCCAAAGCGACCCGAGCGTGGAAATCGAGAAGACGAACTCGAAGGCGGTGGCGGCGAATTTTAATGTGGCTGATGCGCGGTCGCCTGAGCGCGTCGCGAAAGACATTGAGCGATACAAAAGACTGCGCGCCGCGCGCCCACAATGGACGCACTCTGAGTTGCGACGACGCTCCGGAAAGTCGGCGCGACATTATTTGAATCGAGAATTGCTGATGGCCGCGGGAGTCGACATTCCGCCTCGCCCACCGAATGTGGCAACAAGCGACACGCTTCTTGTCGAACTGCTCATAGCTCACGTCAAGCAGCGGTCTCGGCACCTGAAGACCGCTCTATATCCCGGTCGTATCACGGGTTCCACACTCATGGCCACGTTCTACCGTCCGCGGATTTTCAAGCAGAAGCGAATGGTCGAGCGGCTCGGACCTGCGCATACGGTTCTGCTCCGACACACGGAAACTCATGCTGAGTGGCGCAAACGGATTGAGGCGATGGATGAACGTAAGCACGACGACCGCAAAGGCAACGCGCGAGGCGCCACCACAGCGGCAGCGACCAAAAGCGCAGCTGACCAGGAGAACTGATATGAAGCTTCAAACCGTACGAACGAGCTACGGAAACCGGAACTCCAAGTTGAAATCAGCGCTTGGCACAGCCGCTTCGGAATGGCACGACCCGAACTTCGAGTACGACGAGGGCGTCGAGCCCCTCGTCGTCCCCGAGCAGAAGACCGGGTTCCGCATCTTCGATTTGAAGCCGCCGTATCCCCCGCCATCTGCAATCGTCCTTCCGGCGCGAGACGCCTTCGGTTGGCCGCACGGGGAAGCGTACACACCGTTGCTCAAGGCTCGTACCCCCTCGATGGCCACGCGAGCGGTGATGCCCGGGTTCAAGGTCGACCGCCTGCATCAGGCACTGTCGACAGCCGAACTGCGCGTGCTGACAAAACTCGCGTTTCACCCGGGCGTCCTCGACTTTCGAGAACAGTATGGCATCGTCGAAGAGAAGGCATTCTGGCGAGCCGAGTTGAATGGCCTGCGAATGGCGCGCGGCAAGCTGATGACCATCGACGTCATCGTGACGTACTTCTGTCCGCATGAGCTGAAACTGAAGTATCACGGCATCTCAATCAAAGCACGCGGATACATCCCCAGCGATAAGGAGCGCAAGCGCGAGGAACGCGAACGCAAAGCGATGGAGGACAGAGGTTGGACGTGGGAGCTGATTATCGGCGATGAAGTGTCGATGCTCGAATTTAGCAACCTCCAACTGCTCTATGGCTTCGCGGCCTACCATGACATCTCTTCGCTGTTCAGCGGCTCGGAGAGCTTCGCGAAGGTCGTCATCCGCTGCAGCAATAAGGGCAGCCTTGATGCCGTGTTGCTGCGCGTCGCACGGGAACTCGATATCAGCCTCGACGATGCCTACGTGAGATTTAGCGCGGCAGTCGCATACGGTTTCCTCACCCTCAATCATGAGTACGACCTCCGTCCAGCCCACCGCCTCGAGCTCATTCGAACCAACCGCCGGTCGGCGCGAGGAGCGTGACCAGCTATGGCCACCGAAGCAGAAGATGGCTGCGATGCCACATCGCTGTCCAAACTGAAGCCACGGGTCGCAGACGCCGAAGCGGTGAAACGCCTGAACATGCCTCAGGAAGATTGGCCCAAAGGCATGCACCGCTTCGATATGTTTACTCGGTATAGAGACGGAGATGCTCGATACCGAGCGATGTGCTGGAACCCGGTCGATAAGCAACTGCATGTTCTGAAGCTCGTCGCCGAGGGTTCGCCGCAGGGTCCCGGCGAGTGGGGCGTGTGGTCGGCGGACGCGCCCGACGCTCCGCTGAGAGACATCCGGCGGTTGGATGCAGATGGAATCCCTGACTACATGAAGCTGCCGCTCGACCTGATTCCGCCAAAGTATCGGAATGCCCTGAATGGGTTCGGGCGGCGTACAGTGATTCTTCAAGCGTTTTGCATGCTCGACACCGGTGGCAATGGCAATTCAAAGGACTACGTGTTCAATGACCTAATTGTCACTGACCAACATGCTCGTAAGGAGGCACTGGACTTCGTCATCTCAGCCATGGGCGTCCACCGTGCGTACGCTGCACAGATTCGAAAGCTTCTCCATCAGCACTGTCATTTCGGCGGCCACGACAACTCAATGCTGGCCCAGCATGCGGAAAAGGGAAAGTCTGGTCGACGGCCGAATCTTGTGAACAAGCCCGGGGCGCTGACGCATGCTGAGAGGCAGGACAGGCTCAGGAGCATTGCGACTGGAAAGCCGCGTCGTCTCAAGAAGCTTCCTGTGGGCGACCACGAGAAGGAAACCAAGTTTCTCGTAGCGCTCAAACGCTATTGGGTCGGAGAGAAATGGTCGCTCGCCAAGACGCACCGGCACCTTTTGGCGGACCACTACGCTGATGTCGTCGAAGAACTTCGCCCGACCTATGACACATTTCAAAGAATCGCAAATAACGAGTTGATACCAGAGCATCACTTGCTGGAAAAGCGCAACGGAGAAGAGGTTCATGATGCTCATTACGCCATTCACTCTGGTTCGGCGACCGACTACACCCAAGGCAAGATTGAGACAGTCGATGTCGACGGCTGGGTCCCGAAAGTAGCGATTCGGGTGATGGTCAAAGGAACATGGAGGAAGCTGTATGTAAAGGTCTTGTTCGCAGTTGCGCGTAACTCCCGCGCCGTCTTGGGCATCGAGGTAGTCCTGACCGGTGAAGACGCGACAGCGTACCGCAGGTGTATCGCGTCCTGCTTCATGGACAAGTCCGCGCTTGCTGAGCGGCTCAAACTTGAGCGACCGGACGGATTGGTTCACGGAAACATCGACAGTGCATTTTTTGACAATGGCGCTGGCCCGACTGGCAAGAACGCCGAGGTCGTCTGTAAGCAGATGAGACTTGGACTGTCAATTGCGCCGCCTGCTAAAGGTCGGGCGAAGGGCTGTGTCGAAAGCTTCAACAACTTCATGATTAACGCGTTGCTTGATTTGGAAGCCGCATACTCGAGGAAGACCGACCCGCTCAGCAAGAACGAGCGTCGAAAGGACTTGCTGAAACGCGGAACGTCTCTGGGACTTTTCATACGTTCAGTCTATGAAGCGGTGGCTGCGTATAACCTCGACGCTTCTCGACCACAGCTTCGTAGCCACCGGGACTTCATGGGTGGCATGGGGAGCTCCCCGAAGGAGCTTTTCCTATCCCAACAGGCGCTGCGTAGAGGCGACGCTAGGAAGAAATGGTCCGAGCGAGAGCTTCTCACCAGATTTATCGATTGGGAGAAGCGCACTGCCTCTAACGGACGCGTCCTTTTCGGCAACGTTTATTACGGCTCGCCCCAGCTCGCGGCGTGGGCTGAAGAGCAAACCAGGCGCGGTGGGTCACTGGACGTCAAGGTGAAGCGATTCACGTCGGACCCTTTGTATCTGATTTGGAAGCTGCCCGACAGCGAGGAGGTGGAGGAACTGACGGTTATCCGTGAGGACTTGAACAAGATTCAGAACGTCACGTGGCAGGAGCTCTCACTTGCCGCTAACGCGGAAAAAATGCTCGGCCTGCGAAGCAGGAAGAAGCCCAAGAACAGCGGACGGATAACGGTCGAACAGCACAAGGACGTTCGTGACTCGGTGCGCCACCGCACCGAAACCGGGGAGATTCACGACTTGGCAGGCTCTACCAAGGCCGAGGCGAGAAAGACCGCGATTCTTGCGAACAATCGCAAGTGGGATGAGCAGACGGCTGCCGCACTAGGGCGCGAGAAACGCCCCATTACGCCGCCCGCAGCGCCGCCATCTGCATCGAGACAGCCTGCCGAAGCGGAATACGATGCATGGTTGAATGCAAAGAAAGCCACCAGAGATGAACATCGGCACGAGTCGAGTAAACTTTAGCGCGCCAGCCGCGAGACGCGGCCATGGGGGCGAAGCGCGCGATGAGTGGTCGCACTCGAGAAATACCCTTTGCGTTCGGAGCCTTGCCTGGCGGGCGTTATGACTCTTAATCCGAATGTGCCGAAAATTCACTCACTGTGCACTTTTGGCGGCTCGCCGCGGGAGAGAAGTGATTACGCTTTGTGCAGGCACATGATTCCGCAGGAAATTTCTCGCTCAGCAGCGCACGATGGATTATGTAACGACTTCTAATCCGAATTGCCACCGCCCGATCAGCTCGGCGCCAGCGTGGAGCTAGCGTGGGAGCCAGCCTTAGAACCGATGCCGCAGCCCCACCACCGCGAACCCCTGCGTATGGCTGCTCGACGGCACATTGCCGTACGTATCGGCCACGGCCATCGGCACGCCGCTGGCTGACTTCAGCGGACCCGACGAGTGCACGAGGTCATAGTAGGCGTAAACATCCGTGCGGCGCGAGAACGCGTAGTCCGCGAGAATCTGCGCCGCGTTCCAGTGCGCGCTCGCATGACCGTCGCCTTCCCAGCGTCCGTTCGAATAGATATACGTCCCCGCGACCGTCAACGCAGGCGTCAGCAGATACGACGCCGTAAGGTGGTAGTTGTCGAGCGAAAAACGCGTGCCGTCGAGATAGCTGAAACGCGCGGCGTTGAACATCGCGTCGAGCGAGACCCCCGAGCCGAACTTGTACTCGCCCGCCACGAAGAAGTTGCGCTGGCGCGCCGTGCCGGCGCCCTGCGGGCTCTGGCGGTAGAGGAAGAACGCCGGGCCCGAGTAGTCGCTGCTGACGGCGCCATCGGGATTCGTCGTCCCCGGCTTGTCGAGCTGCGTGTAGACGGCGGCGACCTGCGCGGGACCGTGCGCGTATTTCAGCCCGAGATTGAACGCCCGGTTGACGGCGAAGTCCGACGAATTGCTGAACGCGTAGAGCGCTTCGCCCTGGAAACCGGCAATGTCAGGACTCCGATATTTCACCGAATTGCTGTAGCGCCAGCTACCGAAGATGTTCTCGGCGTCGCCCGGCGCCATCAGTTCGCCGCCGGCCGCCGAGGCGATCGGCGTGATGTAGTCCCACGTCGCGTCGTACTGGCGGCCCATCGTCAGCGTGCCCCAGGCCTTGCTCGCGAGCCCGACCGACGCCTCGCGGCCGAACAGGCGGCCGTTCTGGCTCGCGGTCCCGTTGATGCCCGAGAAACCCGATTCGAGGCGGGCCACGACGCCGAGTCCGCCGCCGAGATCCTCCTTGATGTTGAAGCCCCACCGGTTGTTCTGATTGGCGCCCGAAACCTGCTGCCAGAGCCGTTGCCCGCCCGCGTTGGAAACGTAGCCCATCCCCGTCGAAATCAGACCGTAGAGCGTGACCGAGGTACCGCCATCGGCCGCCCACGCCTGCCCTGCCTGTCCTGCCATGAGGCACACCGCGGCAGCACACACTGCTTTGTTCATAACTGCTATCTCCTGCCTTGTCGTTGATGAATTCGCGTGGAGGCGTCAGGAAGCGGGCTGGGCCTGGCGCTTGATGAAGAGCAGCGCCACGATGCCGAAGATCGGCCCGCAGGCGAGCGTGAGAAACGCCATCGAAAACGAGTGGCTGGCCGCGAAGACCTGGCCGACCGCGATCGGCGCGAGGGCGCTGCCGCACTGCTGCAGGGCGTTCGTGAGTCCGGCCGCGGCGCCGGCATACTTCTGACCCGAGGCCCAGGTCACCTGGGTCAGGAACAGCGGCGTCGAGCCGAAGGTCACGACGCCGAGGATCGGGGCGATGATGTAGAACTGCGTGAGCGACGAGGCGTGGCCGAACATCAGCAGCGCGACGACGAGGAACGCGAGGCAAAGAATCGAGAGGATCTTCGCGGAGCCGCGGAAGGCATCGACGAGCCAGCCGATCAGCGGCTTGCCGATCGCGCCGGCCAGGCCGAACGTCGCGATGATCGAACCTGCCGTGATCGGCGAGATGCCGTGCGCCTTCGTCATCAGCGCGTTGCCCCATGCGGAAATGCCGACCGTCGCCCAGAGCGCGCCGAGGCCCGCGAAGCCGAGGCAGACGAGGTTGCGGTTCTTGAGCAGGTGCCCGATGTCGGCGCGCGTGATGCGGAAGGCGCCCGCGGTGCTGGACGGACCGTTTTTCAGCAGCAAGGCACAGACGATGCCCCAGGCGAACGTAAGGACGCCGAGGCCGCGAAACACGTTCTGCCAGCTATAGGCGAGCGAGAGCGAGGGGACCACGGCGTTGGCCAGCACGATCGAGAGCGAGGTGGCCGTCGCGTAGATGCCGAGCGCGCGGCCGCGTTCCTTGCCGAACCACGAGGCGATGAGCTTCACGCCGGCCGAGTAGTCGGCGCCGGCCGCGAGACCCATGATGGCCTGGACGGCGAGCCCCGTCGGCAGGTTGCGCGTGAAGCTGAAGAAGAACGTCGCGACGCCGAGCGGAATCATGGCCCAGACGAGCATCGTGCGTCCGCCGAGCGCGTCCGTGACGATCCCGCCGAACACATTGGCAAGCACGTAGCCCGTGTAGAACGCCGTGACGAACGACCCGAGCATCGCCACCTGGATGCCGAGCGAGCTTCCCACGGGGGCCGCGACCGTGCTCCAGGCCACACGGTCGATACAGCTCATGAGGAACGCGCCCCAGACGAGGAAGAGAATGAGCCAGCGATACTGCGGATGAAAAGTTTCTCCACCGCGCATCACCGATTGTTCCGGTTGGCCCATGGCAGATTGGGTCGTCTCCATTGATTTTGTCCTGTTCCTGATAGCAAAAAGGTCACAGCGGGTGAAACCGCCGCGCTTTCGCGCGAACGTCCAGCCGCTGCCCACGACGACTCGCTCCGAGGTGCGCGGCGCCGTCTAAAAAGTTAGTCGTCTTAATGACCTCGGCGTCGATGGCGCTCGTCGGATGGCGTCGATATCGCTATCCCTTTTTCCCTGTCGTTCATGCTGTCTGATGGGAATCAAAGGTAGGCTTTTTCACGCCTGGGTGCGTCAAAATGGGCAGACGACGCGCCAATTAGAGCAGTAATGACGCAGTACAGCCGACACGATCCGAGATGGCTTCCATCTCAGTTGCTGCGGGGCGCGGCGTCGGGGGCGTCGAGATCGGCGGGCTTCACGTGGAGGCGGGCGCCTTGCCAGAAGCCGGTCTGGAACAGTTGCGCCGCCTGGTCGAGGATGATGCGGCGGACGGCCCGCACGGCCAGCGCGAGATTATCGCGGCGCGGGAGGACGAGGCAGAGCGTCCACGAGGCGAGGGCGCTTTTGAACGGCACGGCGGCGAGGCGCTGTTCCGACAATTCGTGTTCGAGGAAGCTGCGGCTGAAGATCGTGCAGCCGAGCCCGCGTTCGACGATGCCCTTCGTCGAACGGATGCTGTCGCTTTCGAAGAGGACGTTCGGGTGGATGTTGTGCCCGGCGCAAAGCCGCTCGACGAGGACGCGAATGCTATGCGGCGAGCGCGGCAGGATCAGCGGCAGACGGGCGAGGTCCTCGAACGAGCACGTCGCGGGGAACTCGGCCCTGGTCAGCGCCTTCGCGCGCGGCGTGCCGGGCGTGATGAGAAACAGCGGCTCGGTCACGACGGGCAGGATGTCGATCGTCGGCCCCGGCTCCGGGTTGTACATCAGCGCGACATCGACCTCTCCCGCATTGAGCCATTGATGGATCACGTCCGACGTGCTCTCGCGAATCTGCGGCACGATCTTCGGATGATCCTCGACGCAACGCGCCATGACCATCGGCGCGAGCACGGGCCCCGTGGCGGGCGGCATCGCGATCCTGACCAGGCCTTCCGGTTCGGTGCGGATGCCGCGAACGTCGGCCTCGATCCGTTCGACGTCGCGCAGCAACGATTCCGCATGCGGGAGCAGGACCGTGCCGGCGGCCGTGAGGCTCACGCCGCGGCCGTGCCGCAGAAACAGCGGCGTGCCGAAATGGTGTTCGAGACGCGCCACGCGTTTCGAGAGCGAAGACTGGGCGATCCGCAGGCGCATCGCCGCGGCGGAGAAGCTCTTCGTTCTCGCCACCACGGTGAAGGCCTGGATGTCTTCAAACAACATTGTTTATCTCAAATGGGCGCGCGTGCCGTGAGAATACTCCCCCACGGCCCTGTCAGTCGATAAGACGCCACTCCCCGCATTCGAGATAGCTGCCATCTCGGTTCTTGTCGGCGTAGGCC
>Ga0164242_10000373_pt1 | contig 55061 bp, 44 predicted proteins | sample OricomgcompostMG_FD_108783 | JGI IMG/M metagenome (GOLD analysis project Ga0164242, IMG submission 108783) | Miracle-Growth compost microbial communities from Emeryville, California, USA - Original compost - Miracle growth compost (MG) ...
GCCACGCCCAGGTAGGCGGAGGGCTCCTCGCCCCAGTGCTCGTGCAGCCGGCGGCCCCCGGCGCCGACGACCTCGATGCCGGACAGGTAGCGCGACGTCTCGAATCCGGTTGCCAGCACGATGGCGTCGGCCTCGATCTCGGCGCCCGAGACGGTGATCACCGACCTGCGGCCGATCCGGGCGATGGGATCGGTGACCAACTCGACGTTGTCGCGTTGCAACGCGCGGTAGTAGTCGTCGCCCAGCAGCACCCGCTTGCATCGGAACGGGTAGTCCGGCGTCAGCGCCCGCCGCAACGACTCGTCGGCGACGGTGCGGTCCAGGAACGAGGTCGCAATCCGGCTGCGCGCCGTCACGACGGGGTCGTCGGCGAAGGTCGCGGTGTTGTCGTGCTGGAACTTCCAGATCTGCCAGCGGGTGCGGCGCAGCGCCAGGGGATTGCGTTTGAATCGGGCCAATTCCGTTGCGCTGTAAGGCCGGTCGTCCTTGGGCACCATCCAGGGCGGGGTGCGCTGGAAGACCGTGACGTGTCCGGCGGTGCCGGCCAGCTCGGGGACGAGCTGCACCCCGCTGGCGCCGGTGCCGATCACCGCCACCGTGCGGCCGGCCAGGTCCAGGTCGTGATCCCACTGCGCGGTGTGCAGCACGGGTCCGGCGAAGCCGGCCAGCCCGTCGATGTCGGGCAGCTTGGCGGCGCCGAACAGGCCGACGGCGCACACGACGACGTCGGCGCTCAGCGTCGCCGGGTGACCGCCCCGATCGAGCCGGCATTCCCACGCCGCGGTGTGAGGATTCCAGCGCAGCGAGCGCACCGTGGTGTCGAGCATCAGATGACGCCGCAGGTCGAAGTCGTCGGCCACCGATTCCAGATAGGCCAGGATCTCGGGTTGTCGGGCGTAGGTGCGGCTCCAGGATGCGTTGGGGGCGAAGGAAAACGAGTACAGGTGGCTCTGGATGTCGCAGGCGGCGCCCGGGTAGGTGTTGCGTCGCCAGGTGCCGCCGACGCCGTCGGCGGCCTCGATGATCACCAGGTCGTCGATGCCGGCGCGGCGCAGCGCGACCGCGGCGCCCAGGCCGCCGAAGCCCGCGCCGATGATCGCCACCTTCGGCCCGCGCCGCCGCCGCGTCGCCGCCCGCACCCGCCCAATGGCATAGAGCCACTTGGCTTTTCGACTCATCACGGGCTTCGCGCGCGCTGGGCCAACGGTTTCGGTCACGGCCTGGGTTTCCTCTCCGTGGCCACGACTATATAGTCACTCGCGCAGCCGCAAACATTGCCCGCAGCGAACCCCTAGACAGCGAGGACAGTTCGTGATGCTCCTGCCGTTGGCGGCCGAGCCGTTCACCGCCCCGACCGACCGCGACATGCTGCCCTCCGAGCGGCGCGAGTTCGTGCGCACCCACCGCACCTGCGTGTTCGGCTACCGCCGTCGCAACGACGGCCCGGCCATGTCGATCGTGTACTACATCCCCACCGACACCGGCGAATTGCTCGTCTCCACCATGGCCGGCCGCGGCAAGGCCCGCGTCGTGCAGCGCGACCCCAAGGTGAGCCTGTGCATCCTCGACGAGCGGTGGCCGTTCTCCTACCTGCAGGTCTACGCCGACGCCGCGCTCGACGAGGACCGGGAGCTGGCGGTCGACGTGATGATGGCCGTCGCCGGCCGGATGTCCGGTCAGCCACTCGGCGACGAGGCGCGCCCGCACGTCCGGGACATGTGCGAGCGCGAAAACCGCGTCGTCATCCGCTGCCGGCCCTACGGGACATTCGCGACGCCGCCCCGCCACCTGCACCGCAACGATCAGGTCCAGGAACTGAGCCACTGGGTGTCCGGTGTCATCCCCTGGGACGCAGCCGATCCGGACTGATCACCCCGGGTAGCGGTCCCGCAGTTTGGCCAGCGTCGCCTCGATGCCCGAGGCGTTCGCCTTGGCGAAACCCATCCGCTCGTAGTACTTCAGCCTGTTCTTCAGCGCGCCGGCGTCGCGGTAGTCGAACGTCTCGGTGACCCGGGTCCGGGTGGGTGACAGCGACTCGAATTCCCACCGCCAGCGGTGCCCGAGCGGGTGACGCCACTCGACCACCTCGTTCGGCTTGAGCTCGGTGATGGTGCTGGTGATCCGGTAGGGCAGGCCGAACATCCGCATGTGCGTCGAAAACTTCGATCCCTCAACGAGTTTCGCCGGCACACTGATGTTGTCGCGGACTGTGCCCGAACCGTCCAGTTCGTGGTGCCGGCGCGGATCGGCGACCAGGGCGTACAGCTGTGCCGCCGGCGCGGCCACGTCGACTCTGCGGCTCACCTGTCGGGGTCCCCGATCGACAACCGTGACGGTCATGACTGTCTCCTTTCCGCTATCCGGCAGCGTAATCCGGCCTCGGGCTGCGGCATGCTGGAGCGCTGCACGAGGCTGGAAATCGTGCGCGACGGAAAGGACCCCAGCACCCATGAGCCAGTCACTTACGGGCAAGGTCGCGCTGATCACCGGGGCGGCGCGCGGGCAGGGCCGCGCGCACGCGGCGCGGCTGGCCGCCGAGGGCGCCGACATCATCGCCGTCGACCTCGCCGGGCCGCTGCCGCCGAGCGTTCCCTACGACTCGTCGACGCCCGAGGACCTGGCCGAGACCGCGGAACTGGTGCGTGCCGCCGGACGGCGGGTCGTCACCGCACAGACCGACGTGCGCGACCTGGACGCCCTGACCTCCTCGGTGGACACGGCGGTGGGCGAGCTCGGCCGCTTGGACGTCATCGTGGCCAACGCCGGAATCTGCAGCCCCGCCCCGTGGAATCGGATCACCGCGCAGGCGTTCCGGGACACCATCGACACCAACGTCGTCGGCACCTGGAACACCGTGATGGCGGGGGCGCAGCACATCATCGACGGCGGCCGCGGCGGGTCGATCATCCTGATCGGCTCGGCGGCCGGCATCAACATGCAGTCGTTCATGGTCCACTACACCGCCAGCAAGCACGCCGTGGTGGGCATGGCCCGCGCGTTCGCCGCCGAACTCGGCCGCTACAACATTCGGGTCAACAGCCTCAACCCCGGGGCGGTCGCCACCCCGATGGGCACCGGCCGGATGCGCGACGCGCTGCGCGCGGCCGCCGACGACTACCCGCATCTGCGGGGCCTGCACAAACCGCTGCTGCCCGAGGGCATCGCGCAGCCGGAGGACATCGCCGACGCGGTGGCCTGGCTGGCCTCCGACCAATCCAGATTGGTGACCGCCAGCCAGGTTTCGGTCGATCTCGGCGTCGGCTACGTGTGATGCCCGCCCGCGCCGCCCGACCCGCGCGGCCGACCAGGCACAATGGTGTGGTCAAGACCTGCGGCGGGGAGCGAGAAGGAGCGGCATGCCCACCAGCGAATACCAGGTGAGCGGGATGAGCTGCGGCCACTGCGAGGCCGCCGTGCACAGCGAGGTGGCCCGCATCCCCGGCGTCGACGGCGTCTCGGTCAGCGCGGACACCGGCCGGCTCGTCGTCACCAGCGCGGTGCCCATCGACGCCGACGCCGTCCTCGGCGCGGTCGACGAAGCCGGCTTCCAGGCCGTCTTGGTCGCATGAGCACACCGCCACGGCACATCGACGAGGGCACCTTCCCCGACCACACCGCCTCAACCGCTCGCATCGAGCTGGAGATCACCGGGATGACCTGCGCCTCGTGCGCGGCCCGGATCGAAAAGAAGCTGAACAAGCTGGACGGCGTCACCGCGACCGTCAACTACGCCACCGAGAAGGCCGCGGTCAGCGCGCCCGCGAGTTACGACCCGCAAACGCTGATCACCGAGATCGAAAACGCCGGGTACGCCGCCGCCGTGGCGACGCCGTCGCCGCCGCGGGACGACCCGGAGCTGGCCTCGCTGCGCAGGCGCCTGGTCACCGCCATCGCCCTGGCCGGGCCGGTGATCGCCGTGGCGATGATTCCCGCGCTGCAATTCCAGCACTGGCACTGGGCGGCGCTGGCCCTGACCGCGCCGGTGGTCGGGTGGTGCGGGCGCCCCTTCCACGCGGCCGCGTGGGCCAACCTCAAACATGGCGTCACCACCATGGACACCCTGATCTCGATCGGCACGCTGGCGGCCTTCCTGTGGTCGCTGTACGCCCTGGTTCTCGGGGCGGCCGACCGGCCCGGCATGCGGCACGACTTCGAGCTGACCGTCGGGCACGGCGCCCACGTCTCCCACGTCGCGGCCCCGTGCCACGTCTACTTCGAGGTGGCGGCCGGGGTGACGCTGTTCGTGCTGGCCGGCCGGTACTTCGAGCGGCGGTCCAAGCGGACGGCCGGCGCCGCGCTGCGGGCGCTGCTGGCGCTGGGCGCCAAGGACGTCGCGGTGCTGCGGGCGGGTGCCGAGACCCGCATCCCGATCGAGCGGTTGGCCGTCGGCGACGAGTTCGTGGTGCGTCCCGGGGAACGGATCGCCACCGACGGGATCGTCGTCGCGGGCTCCTCGGCGGTGGACGCCGCCATGCTGACCGGTGAGTCCGTCCCGGTCGAGGTCGGCGTGGGCGACGGCGTGACCGGCGGCACCGTCAACGCCGGCGGCCGGCTGGTGGTGCGCGCCACCGGGATCGGCGACGACACCCAACTGGCCCGGATGGCCCAACTGGTCGAACGGGCCCAGTCCGGCAAGGCCAACGCGCAGCGGCTCGCCGACCGCGTCTCGGGGGTGTTCGTCCCCGTCGTGCTGCTGCTCGCGGTGGCCACCCTGGCCGGCTGGCTGGCGGCGGGCGGCACCCTGGCCACCGCCCTGACCGCGGCCGTCGCGGTGCTCATCATCGCCTGCCCGTGCGCGCTGGGACTGGCCACCCCGACCGCCCTGCTGGTCGGCACCGGCCGGGCCGCCCAGCTCGGAGTCCTGATCAAGGGGCCCGAAGTGCTCGAGACCACCCGCGCCGTCGACACCGTCGTGCTCGACAAGACCGGGACCGTCACCACCGGCGCCATGACTGTGCTCGACGTGGTCGCCGCCGACGGCACCGACCGCGCCACGCTGTTGCGCTACGCCGGGGCGCTGGAGGCCGCCTCCGAACACCCCATCGCGCACGCCATCGCCCGGGACGCCAAGGCGGAACTCGGCCCGCTGCCCACCCCCCCCGGCTTCCGCGCGGTCGGCGGCGGCGGCGTGCACGGCAGGGTCGACGGCCACGCCGTCGCGATCGGGCGGCCGAGCTGGCTGGCCGAGCGCGGCCTGCGCCCGGACGCCGCCCTGGCGGCGGCCGCCGCGCGCGCCGAGCACGACGGCAAAACCGTGGTCGCCGTCGGCTGGGACGGCCGGGCGCGCGGCATCCTGGCGCTGGCCGACACCGTCAAACCCTCCAGCGCCGCGGCGGTGCGGCAGTTCACCCGGCTGGGCCTGACGCCGATCCTGCTGACCGGCGACAACCACACCGTCGCCCGCCGCATCGCCGGCGAGCTCGGGATCGGCGAGGTCATCTCCGGCGCGCTGCCCGCCGACAAGGTCGAGGCCGTCAAGCGCCTGCAATCCGCGGGCCGGGTGGTGGCCATGGTCGGCGACGGCGTCAACGACGCCGCCGCGCTGGCCGCCGCCGACCTGGGCCTGGCCATGGGCACCGGCACCGACGTCGCGATCGAGGCCGCCGACGTCACCGTGGTCCGCGGCGACCTGCGCGCGGCCGTCGACGCGATCCGGCTCTCCCGGCGCACGCTGGCCACCATCAAGACCAACCTGGTGTGGGCCTTCGGCTACAACCTGGCCGCGATTCCCCTGGCGGCGCTCGGCATGCTCAACCCGATGCTGGCCGGCGCCGCCATGGCGCTGTCCAGCGTGCTCGTCGTCGGCAACAGCCTGCGGCTGCGCTCGTTCGCCAGCATCATCCCCGGCGCGTGAGCCGCGCAGCATCGGCCGGCCGGCGGCGCCGGTATGGGATAGTTGGTCGGGCCGCCGCTTTCGGTCATCCCGGCCGACCGGTCGACCGCCACCTCCCCCTCGCGCAGCGCTCGATCTAGCAAAAGGTCACGACCGTTGGAGCAGTTCTTCGGACAACTGTCGCTGCTGCACGGCTGGCTGCCGCCGACCGTGCAGGGCCTGGCGCTGCTGATGCTGGTCGCCGCGATCCACTGGCGGGCCCGCGGCTGGCTCAAGCGGGTGCTGCCGGCGGCGCTGGTCGCCGCGGTCGCGGTGACCGTGCTGGCGCGCTGGTACATCACCTCGCTCGGGGTGGCCGGGGATCCGGCGCCGACGGCGCTGTGGCTGTGGATCGCGCTGAGCGGTCTGGCCGCGGCCGTGTTCCTGGTGGGCTGGCGGGGCGTGCGCTGGTGGCGACGCGGGCTGGCGGTGCTGTCGATACCGCTGTGCGTGCTGTGCGCGGGCCTGGCGCTGAACGGCTGGGTGGGCTACTTCCCCACCGTGCTCGCGGCGTGGAACCAGCTGACCCAGGCGCCGCTGCCCGACCAGATCGACCGGCTGCGGGTCACCGAGATGCAGATCGCCGGCACCAGGCCGAGCAAGGGCGTGGTGGTGCCGGTGGACATCGACGGCAACGGCCCGTCGGGCTCCCACTTCGCGCACCGCCGCGAACTGGTCTATCTGCCCCCGGCGTGGTTCAACAGCAACCCCCCACCCCGATTGCCGGCGGTCATGATGATCAGCTCGGCCTTCAACACCCCGGCCGACTGGCTGGGCCCGGGTGGCGCCTTCACCGCCATCGACAACTTCGCCGCCGCCCACCACGGGTTCGCCCCGGTGCTGGTGTTCGTCGATCCCACCGGCTCGTTCGACAACGACACCGAGTGCGTCAACGGCAGCCGCGGCAACGCCGCCGACCACCTGACCAAGGACATCCAGCCGTTCATGGTGTCGAACTTCGGCGTCAGCGCCGACCGGGCCAACTGGGGCGTCGCCGGATGGTCGATGGGCGGCACCTGCGCCGTCGACCTGGCCGTCATGCACCCGGAGATGTTCCGCGCCTTCGTCGACATCGCGGGCGACCGCGGCCCCAACGTCGGCCCCAAGGACCAATCCGTGGCGCGGCTCTTCGGCGGCGATCAGGCCGCGTGGGCGGCCTTCGACCCGGTCACGGTGATGACCAGGCACGGTCGCTACGCCGACTTGTCCGGTTGGTTCGAGGTGCCCGGGGCCGACGTGGCGCGCACCGCGCAGCAGGGCAACGCCGATCCAGCACCCGCCCTGGTGGCGTCCAGCAGCGACCCGGCCGCCAACCCCGAGGGCCAGGACGCCGCCGCGCACTCGCTGTGCGCGGTCGGCGCCGCCAACGGCATCGCCTGTGCGGTGGTCACCCAGCCGGGCAAGCACGACTGGCCGTTCGCCGCCCAGGCGTTTGCCACCGCGCTGCCGTGGCTGGCCTGGACGATCGGCACGCCCGACACCGAACCGGTGCAGCTGCCGCAGCGGGCCGCCGCGCCGCCGCGGTGATTCGTGCAGCTGGGCCATCTCGGGGGAGATAGGCAACAAATTCCCCATAATTCACAGCTGACCCACCCGTAACGGAGCCGCCGGATCGGCGGCCCGAATGGTACGGTTCGCTGCTGTGGCCTCGATGTTTCGCCCCGGCAACGGTCCCGGCAGGGACGCGCTCGTCGGCCGGTGCGCCCCGGGGCCGAACCCGCCGTGGCCTTGCCGCCGGATGATCGCCGCCCCACCTGTCCAGCCATGAACCGCCGCCAGTTCCTCGGATCGCTCGCCGCCTCGGTCGTGGCCGGCGTCGGCGCCGCGCGGCTCATCGTCGATCCGCAACCGCGCACCTTCGCCCAGACGCCGGCGGCCGCCATACCGACGTCCGGCCCGACCGCCCCGCAGGCCCTGCTGCCGCCTCCCCCGCTGAGCGCCCGCATCCCGCTGCCCGGCGGCGGCGCGCTGATGAAGATCCCGGGCGAGGGCGACCTGCTGGCGCTGACCGTCGACGATGGCGTCAACAGCGAGGTGGTGCGCGCCTATACGCAGTTCGCCAAGGACACCGGCGTGCGGCTGACCTATTTCGTCAACGGGGTCTACGACTCGTGGACCGAGAACCTGCAGTTGCTGCGCCCGCTGGTCGACAGCGGCCAGATCCAGCTCGGCAACCACACCTGGTCGCACCCGGACCTGACGACGCTGACCAAAGAGCAAGTGGCCGAACAACTCTCGCGTAACGATGCGTTCCTGAAGAAGACGTACGGCATCGGCGCCAAGCCGTACTGGCGGCCGCCGTACGCCAAGCGCAACGCCGCCGTGGACGCCGTGGCCGCCGACCTGGGCTACCAGGTGCCGACGTTGTGGTCGGGCTCGCTGTCGGATTCGACGCTGATCACCGAGGACTACATCCTGCAGATGGCCGATCAGTACTTCACGCCGCAGGCCATCGTGATCGGGCACCTCAATCACCTGCCGGTCACCCACGTCTACCCGCAGCTGGTCGACATCATCCGGGAACGCAACCTGCGCACCGTCACCCTCAACGACGTCTTCCTCAAGACGCCGTAACGCGCACTACCCGCCGGGCTCCCGCTCGGCGGCCAGCAGCATCGTCAGCGTCTCGCGCAACTCGGTCAGCCGTCGCTCGCCGAGCACCTTGCGCCACCGCTTCTCCATGGCGATCGCGTTGGCGCGCATCACCTGCAGTGCCTGCCGACCCCGCGGCGTCAACTCGATCATCCGGGCGCGCGCGTCGGCCGGGTCGGGCGTGCGGGTGACATAGCCGTGCCGCTCCAGGGCCGCGACCGCCTGGGCCACCGCCTGCCGGCTCACCCGCAGCCGGTCGGCCAGATCGGAGGCGTGCAATCCGCCCGCGGCCAGCGGCACCAGGGCGAGCGACTGGGCGGGGCGGATCCCGTCGAGGGCGGCCTCGGCGAACGCGGCGCGCAGCCGCGGTGCGCCGGCGGCGGCGACCAGGTTCACCAGCGCCGGCACGGTCGGCTCCCCCCCGCCGCGCGCTCCCTCTCGCATGCCGATCAGTCTGCCACCCCGGGACGGATTGACAAGTTACTTGTCAAAATGCCCGCCGGCTGCCACCATGGCCCTATGCGATTCGGATGCGCCCGGGCGGTCAGCCTCGGCCTGCTGCCGGTTCTGGTCGTCGTGCTCGCCGGCTGCCTCGGCGGCGGGCATGCGTTAGGAACGCCTGACTCCCAATCGATTCCGGTCGGGCCATCCACCCACACCCTGCAGTGGGGCGGCACGTCCCGCACCTATCACCTGTACCGGCCGCAGGGGCTGAGCGAGGCGGCCCCGCTGGTGGTGATGCTGCACGGCGGCTTTGGCAACGGCGAGCAGGCCGAGCGCGCCTACCACTGGGACGCCGAGGCCGACGCCGGGCATTTCCTGGTCGCCTACCCCGACGGCCTGGGCCGCGCCTGGAACGCCGGAACCTGTTGCGGTGAGCCGGCACACGCCGGCACCGACGACGTCGGATTCGTCAACGCCGTGGTCGGCGCCATCGCGGCGCAGATCCCGGTGGATCGTGCCCGCGTCTACGTCACCGGCATGTCGAACGGCGCCATGATGGCGCTGCGGCTGGGCTGCCAGAGCGACACCTTCGCCGCGATCGCCCCGGTGGCCGGCACGCTGCTCACCGATTGCTCCGCGGCCCGGCCGGCCTCGGTGCTGCAGATCCACGGCACCGCCGACGACCGGGTGCCCTATGCCGGCGGACCCGGAAAGGCGTTCGCGCTCAACGGCTCCCCGCGGGTCGACGGGCCGTCGGTGGAATCGGTCAACGCCACCTGGCGCGCCATCGACGCCTGCGGGCCGCCCAGCTCGACCACCGCCGGCGATGTCACCACCCAGACCGCCGGCTGCGCGGACGGCCGCACGGTGGAGTTGATCTCGGTGGCCGGGGCCGGCCACCAATGGCCCGGCGGGGCGCCCAGCCCCCTGGCGGAAAAGGTGGCCGGAATTCCGGCGCCGTCGACGGCGCTGGACGCCACCGACACGATCTGGCAATTCTTCGCCCGTAATCACCGTTAGCGAGCGGCCAATCTCTAAAAAATTAGAGATTGGTCTTCCGCTGGTCGTGCGCGATTGTTACCGTTCCGTAATGCGCCGCGTCGCGGGAGTTTTCGCAGCACTGGTGTTGATGGCGGGCACCCTGACCGGACCCGCGATCGCGCGGGCCGACGGCGACGAGCCGCAATACGCCGACTTCTACACCCCGCCCGATCCGCTGCCGCCCGGGCGGCCGGGCGACCTGATCCGCACCGAGCCGTCGCGGCTGGTGCTGGAGCCCTCCGGCCAGCTCGGCGCCATCATGGCCACCGGGACCCGGATCATGTACCGCAGCACCGATACCCGCGGCAACCCGATCGCGGTCACCGGCACCTACTTCGAGCCCTACAACGATTGGCCGTACGGCGGGCCCAGGCCGTTGATCAGCTACGCGCCCGGCACCCAGGGCCAGGGCAATCAGTGCGCCCCGTCGCGAATGTTCAACCAGGGCATCCACTATTCGGGCGGCTGGGACATCATGTTCAACTACGAGGAGCTGTTCGTGGCCACCATGGTGGCCCGCGGCTTCGCCATCGTGATGACCGACTACCAGGGCCTGGGCACGCCGCCGATGCACACGTACGTGGGCCGGGTGGCCGAGGGGCAGGCCGTGCTCGATGCGGCCCGGGCCGCGATGCGACTGCCCGGCACCTCGCTGGATCCGCATGGGCCGGTGGCATTTTGGGGTTATTCACAAGGCGGCGGCGCCACCGCGTCGGCGGCCGAGCTGGCCGCGCAATACGCGCCCGACCTGCACATCGTGGGCACCTACGCCGGGGCGCCGCCGGCCGACCTCAAGGAGCTGTTGCCCTACGCGGACGGCAGCGCGCTGGTCGGCGTGGTCGGGTACGCGCTGAACAGCGTGATGGCCGCCTACCCGGAATTCGCCGACGCCATCCGTTCCAAGATGACGCCGCGCGGGCTGGCGATGCTGGAATCGGTGTCCCGCCAGTGCGTCGGACAAACCCTGCTGGACTTCATGTTTCGCCACATTCAGCCCTACTTCACCGAGGACATCAATCAACTTGTCAACGAGGAGCCTTTCAACAGCCTGTTCGAGGCGCAGCGGATCGGGCGCTACAAACCCAACGCGCCGGTGCTGATCAACAGCAACCGCTACGACCCGCTGGTGCCGTGGACGGCCGCCAACCAGCTGGGCCGCGACTGGTGCGCCCAGGGCGCCGACGTGGAGTTCCGCACCAACGAGGAGCCGCCCTTCCTCAACAAGCTCGTCATCAACCACGCGCTGCCGATGCTGGTCGACGGCGAGCCGGCCATGCAGTGGATCGCCGCCCGCTTCCGCGGAGAACCCACCGCGCCCAACTGCGGCCAGTTTTAGACTGGGGTGCATCGCTGCCCGCAGAAAGCACAACGCCGCGCAGCGGCGCCGCCAACTCGCCGACGCCGCAATCGAATTGCTGGGCGGCAACGGGCTGCACGGTGTCAGCCACCCGAAGGTCGACGACCGCGCCGGCGTCCCGGCCGGCACCACGTCGTTCTACTTCCGCACCCGCAAGGCGCTGGTGCACGCCATGGCCGGCCGGCTGGCCGAGCTCGACGTCGCCGACTTCTCGATGATGGCCGAGCTCGCCGAGGATCACGCCACCGAGTTCGCCGGCACCGCCGGGTTGGCCCGCATCGTCATGTACGTGAACAGCGAGCCGTGGCTGACCCGTGCCAAGGCGCGCTACGAACTCGCGCTGCTGGCCGGCCGGGACCCGGAGCTGGCCGCCGCGCTCGGCGAGTCGGCGGACCGGCTCTACGCACTGGCCCGCAACGTCGTCACCCAGTGGCATCCGGCCGGCAGCGCGCCGGACCCGGCGCTGGTCGACGACCAGGCGACCGCCACCCTGGCGTTCATCAACGGGATCATGCTGACCTTCGTCGCCGGCCAGCCGGCCGTCGACGATGCCGGGCAACTCGACCGGCTCATCCAGGGCGTCATCGCCGGCGTCGCCCACGTCCGCGGTGCGTAAACGAAACCGCGTGTCCGACACGGCATTCGGCTCGCGCGCCGGTCAGCGTGCGTCGAACATCCCGTCGACCAGCCGCTGCAGCACCTGCCGGGTCTCCCGGCGGGCGCGGTCCGGATCGTCGGCGGTGGCGATCACCATGGCCGCCTCGTCGAGCGCGCCGATCAGCACGTGCGCCAGCGGACGCACCGGTTGCTCGGCCAACTCGCCGGCCCGGATCGCCTCGGTGAGCAGCTGCTCGGTCATGCCCAGGCTGTAGCGCTGCGCGACATCGCGGAATTCGGCCCAGCCCAGCACGCTCGGTGCGTCCAGCAGGATAAGTTGCCGCACTTCGGGATCGGCGGACACCTCCAGCCAGGCGTCGACCGCGGCGCGGATGGCGTCCGTGGGCGTGCTCGCCCCGGATTCGGCCACCACCACCGCCATCCGCGCCATCACATCCTGCTCGACGGCCTCGACCACCGCGCGGAAAAGCGCTGCCTTGTCGGCGAATTGGTGGTACATCGCGCCCCGGGTGACCCCGGCGGCCGCGGCGATCTCGGGGGTGCCGACCTCGGTGTAGCCGCGCAGCCCCCACAGCTTGCGGGCAGCGGCGATCAGCGCGTCGCGGGTCGCCGCGGAGCGCTCTTCCTGGGTCCGTCTCTTGCTTTCCATACAGTCTGTTGGTAACTTACGAACAGGCAGCCTGTTTGTAAGTGTACATTCCTCTGAGCTAGGAGTTCTCCATGTCGACGATCGACATTAGTGCCGGAACCATCCATTACGAAGCAACCGGACCCGCGGACGGCAGGCCCGTGGTGTTCGTGCACGGCTACCTGATGGGCGGCCAACTCTGGCGTCAGGTCGGCGACCGGCTCGCCGGCCGCGGGCTGCGCTGCATCGCCCCGACCTGGCCGATGGGCGCGCACCCGGAGCCGTTGCGCCGCGGCGCCGACCGGACCATCACCGGGGTGGCCGCCATGGTCGCCGAGCTGCTCTCCGCGCTGGACCTCGAGGACGTGGTGCTGGTCGGCAACGACACCGGCGGGGTGGTCAGCCAGCTGGTGGCCGTGCACCACCGCGAGCGGCTGGGCGCGCTGGTGCTCACGAGTTGCGATGCGTTCGAACACTTTCCACCCCCGGTCCTGCGGCCGGTGATCCTGGCCGCCAAGTCCAAGGCGACGTTCCGGGCGGTGGCCCAGGCCATGCGCGCACCCGCGGTGCGCAAGCGCGCGTTCGACGGCCTGGCGCACAGCAATATCGACGCGCTCACCGAGCTCTGGGTGCGCCCGGCGCTCTCGCTCCCCGCGGTCGCCGAGGACCTGCGCCGGTTCACCCTGTCGCTGCGCACCGAGGTGACCACGGCGGCGGCGGCGCGGCTGTACGACTTCGACAAGCCCACGCTCATCGCATGGTCGGCCGACGACGTGTTCTTCGCGCAGGAGGACGGCGCGCGGCTGGCCGCGACGATCCCGAACGCCCGCCACGAGGTCATCGCGGGGGCGCGGACCTTCTCGATGGTCGATCAGCCCGACCGGCTCGCCGATCTGTTGTCGACGGTCGCGGTGCGCACCTGAGGCATTGCGGTTCGCGACCGGAACCCCACGGCGAAATCTCGTCGGGATTTTCGCCGTGGGGTTACGCTCGCGGGCGTGACAGACGAGCTGCGGGGCCGGCGGATCCTGGTGACCGGCGCCGCCACCGGTATCGGCGCGGCCGCCGTCAGCGTCCTCACCGACGCGGGCGCCGACGTCGTCGCGACCTATCACGCGACGCCGCCGCCGCCGGATCTGACGGCGCACTGGTTGCAGTGCGACGCGCGCGACGCCGACGCCGTCTCGGCCCTGGTCCACCGGGCCGCCGAGCACCTGGGTGGGCTCGACGTGCTGGTGCACGCCGCGGGGCTGTGGCAGCCGGGGATACCCGGCTGCATCGGCGCCGATGACATCTCGTTTCTGTTGGACACCAACGTCAAGGCGACCATCCTGACCAATCAGGCCGCCCACGCCGCCATGAAGGCCCAAGACCCCAAGGGCGGCCGGATCATCAACTTCGGCTCCTCGGAAGCCGTTATGGGCAGCCCGATTTCGGCCGTCTACGCCGCGACCAAGGGCGCGGTGCAGGCCTGGACCCGCTCGGCGGCCAAGGCCTGGGCCGCCGACCACGTCACCGTCAACGCCCTTGCCCCGGCGGTGCAGACGCCGGGCGCCGACCGGCTCCGCGCGTTCCTCGGCCCGGACGCCGCCGCGCTGATCGACCAGCAGATGCAGATGATGATCCCGCTGGGTGGCGCGCTGGGCGAGCCGGCCCGCGACCTCGGGCCGATGCTGGTGTTCCTGGCCGGGTCCGGGTCGGGCTTCATCACCGGACAACTGCTGGCCGTCGACGGCGGCCTGATGATGGTGGGCGGATAGCGCGCCCGCCCGCCGCCGCTCGGCCGCTACTATAAGACGGACCGTCTCGTCTCGCAGGGCAGGCATAGTGAAGGTGGGGCCGACCGATGGCTGAGGACACGATCCAGGCACTGCTGCGCAAACGGTGGTCCGACCCCGGCGTCGCGGTGAAATACGGTGACACGCAATGGAGTTGGGCCCAGTATCTGCGGGACGCCGCGGCCCGGGCCGCGGCCCTGCTGGGCGCCGCCGACCCGGGACGGCCGATGCACGTCGGCACCCTGCTGGGCAACACCCCCGAGATGCTGAGCCAGATGGCGGCGGCCGGCCTCGGCGGCTACGTGCTGTGCGGGCTGAACACCACCCGGCGCGGCGAGGCGCTGGCCGCCGACGTTCGCCGCGCCGACTGCCAGTTCGTGGTGACCGACGCCGAGCACCGGCCGCTGCTGGACGGCTTGGACCTTGCCGGCACGCAGATCCTGGACACCTCGACGCCGGACTGGGCGGGGTTCGTCGACGCCGCCGGGGAGCTGACCCCGCATCGGGAGGTCGCCGCGATGGACCCGTTCATGATGATCTTCACCTCGGGCACCAGCGGAAACCCCAAGGCGGTGCAGGTATCCCATTTGATGGCGGTGTTCGCGGGGAGCAATCTGGTGCAGCGCTTCGGGCTCACCGAACACGACACCTGCTACGTGTCGATGCCGCTGTTTCACTCCAACGCGGTGGTCGCAGGATGGGCGCCCGCGGTGTGCTCGGGGGCCGCGATCGTGCCGGCGAAATTCTCGGCGCGCAACTTCCTCGACGACATCCGCCGCTACGGCGCCACCTACATGAACTACGTCGGCAAACCGCTGGCCTACGTGCTGGCCACCCCGGAGCGCGCCGATGATGCCGACAACCCGCTGCGGGTGGCGTTCGGCAACGAGGCCAACGACAAGGACATCGAGGAGTTCGGCCGCCGGTTCGGTGTGCAGGTCGAGGACGGCTTCGGGTCGACCGAGAACGCCGTCATCGTGATCCGCGAACCCGGCACGCCGAGGGGCTCGATCGGCCGGGGCATCGACGGGGTGGCGATCTACAACAGCGATACCGTCACCGAATGCCCTGTCGCCCGGTTCGACGCCGACGGCGCGCTGATCAACGCCGACGAAGCGGTGGGCGAGTTGGTGAACACCGCCGGTTCCGGTTTCTTCACCGGCTACTACAACGACCCCGACGCCAACGCCGAGCGCATGCGGCACGGCATGTACTGGTCCGGCGACCTGGCCTACCGCGACGCCGACGGCTGGATCTACCTGGCCGGCCGCACCGCGGACTGGATGCGGGTGGACGGCGAGAACCTCGCGGCCGCTCCCATCGAACGAATCCTGTTGCGGCACACCGCGATCAACCGTGTCGCGGTGTACGCCGTGCCGGACGGGCATGTCGGCGATCAGGTGATGGCCGCCGTCGTCCTCAACGACGGGGAAACCCTGACCCCGGCCGCGTTCGAGGTGTTCCTGGACGCACAGCCCGACCTGTCCCCCAAGGCCCGGCCGCGCTATGTCCGCATCGCCGCCGACCTGCCCAGCACCGCCACCCACAAAGTGCTGAAACGCCAACTGATCTCGCAGGGCACCGCGGTAGCCGCCGGCGAGGTGCTCTGGGAGCGCGAGCCGCGCGGCACCGCCTACACGGTGGTGGCTAGCCCGGACTGCGGGGTGCCCGGCGACGGATCTGCCCCTTCGACCGTCGCACCCGTTTGACCGGGTCGCGGCTGGTGCCGCCGGCGATCTCGTCGCGCAGCTGGGAGATGTTGGAGATCTCGGCGTACAGCCCGCGGATCGCGTAGTCCAGCACGGCGAAGGAGAACCGCTGCTCCGGGTCCTCGGTGATGCCGAGTTCCTGCGACCGCCGCCGCGACCACAGCGCCTCGTCGAGCCGGGCCCGGGTGGCGTCCAGATGCCGTTCCAGGGTGTCGACGATGCGTTCGGGATCCTCGCCGCGGGCCAGCCAGGTCTTGAGGATGACGGGGTGTTTGATCACCACCTGGTCCTGCCCCGGGAAATGCTGCACCCAGCGGCGCAGCGCGTCGCGCCCGGCGTCGGTGGTCTCGTACAAGGTGATGGCCCGCTTGCCGGATTGCGCGCCGGTCTGGGCGACCATGCCGCGGGCCAGCAGCCGGGTCAGTTCGCGGCGCACGTGGCTGACCGACGGCGACCAGTAGAAGTGGCCGACCGACAGTTCGGCGCGCGTCTTGATCTCGCCGGCGGTGAGTCGCTCGTCGTTGGCCGCCAGCACGCCGAGCACCAGGTAGGCGGTGACCGGCAGCCCGTTGCTGGTTCGGGGGCTCACGAACCGTCCGTCTCGGCGGTGAAGTACGGCAGCGTCACGTCGGCCGCGACGGTGTGGAACTGCACCCGCACCCGCAGCCCGACGCGCAGGTCGCCCGGCGGCACGCCGACGACGTTGGTGAGCATTTGGTAGCCCTCGTCCAGGGTGATGATGGCCGGCGCGTAGGGCGGGGTGAACTCCGCGGTCACCGGCCGATGAACCACGGTCCAGCTGTAGATCTCGCCGCGGCCGCCGCTCTGCTGCCAGCCGATGTCGTCCGAAAGGCACTGGCGGCAATGCTCGGTCGGCGGGAAGTTGGCCAGATCGCAAGCGCGGCACCGCTGATAGCGCAGCTGCCGTGACCGGCAGCCCTCCCAGAACGGCACGCTCAGCGGGCTGCTGGCGTGCGGCACCGGCCCGGTCTGGGGCCGCAACGGCTCGGCGGTCACCGCGGCTCGTCCCCCAGGATCAGCACGGTGGTGAACAGTGCACCGGCTCCCCCGTTGCTGCACAAGGCGATATGGGCGTCGGGGACCTGCAGCTCGCCGGCCTGGCCGCGCAGCTGTTGCACGGCCCGGATCGCCCGCTGCATCATCTGCGGATTGGAGCCCGCGTGGCTGAACGACATGGTTCCTCCGTCGGTGGTGACCGGGTGGCTGCCGTCGAGGGCGATGTGCCCGTCGGCGACGAACGGCCCGCCTTCACCGTCCCCGCAGAACCCGAATGCCTCGAGCTGGCGGATGATTTCGAAGGAGAACGGGTCGTAGAGTTCGAGCACGTCGACGTCGTCGCGGCGCAGCCCGGCGTGGGCGAAGGCGCAGTCGGCGGCCCGCCGGCCCACCACGCCGTTCACGTCGCCGCCGCGCCGGCCCGCCAGGTCGTAGGCCGGCGGGTGCTGGTAGGACGGGCCGTGGAAGTCCGCGCCGCTGCCCAGCACGTAGATGGGTTGGCTTGCGGTGTCGACCTTTTCGAGGTTGGCCAGCACCAGCGCGCAGCCGCCCTCGGAGGTGGTCGCGCAGTCCAGCAGGTGGAACGGGTCGGCGATGGGCCGCGACGCGGTGATGTCGTCCGGCGTGAACGGGCCCCGTCGGTAGTAGACGGCCTCGGGGTTGCGTGACCCGTTGTTGCGGATGGTGGCCGCCACCGTCGAGAGTTGTTCGCGGGTGGTGCCGTAGACGTGCATGTGCCGGCGCGCGATGAGCGCGAACTCGGCGGTGGTGAACATGCCCCAGGGGGCGACGAATTCGTTCTCCGGCCGGGTCCACGGCGCGGTGGCCTCGTGGTCGCGGTATTCACCGGCCTGGGCCGCGACCAGCACCACCACCTCGGCCATGCCGTGCTCGATGGCGGTGGCCGCCTCGGTGATCATGCCGACCCCGAACCCGAGCCCCTGCCACGCCGGGCCCAGTCGCAGGTCGTAGATCAGCGCGGTGGACAGCGGTCCGGCGCTGATCCCGTCGACGTCGTCGAGGCACAGCCCGGCGTCGTCGAGGGCGCCCCGAATGGCCTTGAGCGCCAGGCTGCGTGAGGTTTCCCCGTCCAGGCGCCGGCCTTGCCGGGTGTTGTGCACGCCGACGATCGCCGCGGTGCGCTTCGCCGGTCTAGTTTTCATCCGCCACCACTCCGAGATAGGTGCCCACGACGTCGAATCGTGTTCCGTCGCGGTCGATTTCGCCGATCAGTGTGCAGCGGGAATCCGCTCGGGGCGCGCCCTTGGCCAGGACGTCGATCCGCACGTCCACCGGTCGGGCCGTCTGCGGGTCGGTGATCTCGACGACCATCGCCACCGCCCGCTCATCGGGGTCCCACTCGACGCCGGTGATGCGGTGCCGGGCGGTCAGCTCGATCACCACCGAGTCCCGGCGCACCAGGAAGCGCACCGCTGCGCACAACTCGCCGGCGCGGGGCGGCACGCACAGGCTGACCGCCATGTCACAGGCCCGCCGGCCGGTCGCTGATGGTTCCCGACGCCCGCAGCTCGGCCAGGTCGGCGTCGCTGTGCCCCAGCAGCTCGGTGAGCACCTCGGCGGTGTGCTCGCCGTAGCGCGGCGGCACCCGGCGCAGCCAGCGCCGCGGTTTGCCGAGGAACGCGAAAGGCATTCCGGTGCACAGGAAGGAGCCGGCGACGGGATGATCGACGGTCTCCCAGAAGCCGCGGGCGTGCAGCTGCGGGTCTGCCAGCAGCGCCGCGGCCGGTGTGACGGGCGCGGCGGCCACCCCGGCGGCGCGCAGCGCGTCCACCGCGTCGGCCACCGTACGGCCCGCGGCCCAGTCCGAGATGAGCTTGTCGACGTCGTCGGCGTGCTCGTCCCAGCCGGTGTCGCCCGGCTCCGCGCGGCCCAGCAGCCGGGCCAGCGACGCGCGGGCGGTGTCGTCCAGCGCCGCCAGCGCCACCCACGCGTCGTCACCGCGGCACCGGTACACGCCCTGCGGGCTGGCGCCTGGTCCTCGGTTTCCATTGCGGCGCAGCGCGATTCCGTTGCACGAGTATTCGACCAGCATCTCGGCCGCCACGTTCAGCGCCGCCTCCACCATGGTCGCTTCCACCTGCATGCCGGTGCCCTCGCGGTCGCGGACGGTCAGCGCGGCCACTGCCGCGAAAGCGGCGTGCAGGCCGGCGATCGGGTCGCAGACGCCGCGCGGAATCACCGGCGGGCCGTCGGGGTGTCCGGTCATCCAGGCCATGCCCGTCGCCTGCTCCATGGTCTGGGCGAATCCGACCCGATCGCGCCACGGGCCGTCCAGGCCGAAGGCGGGCATCCGGATCATGACGGCGCGCGGGTTGGCCGCGCGCACCGCGTCCCATTCCAGGCCGAAGTTCGCCATCACCCGGGGCGAGAAGTTCTCGACGACGAGATCGCTTGCGGCAATGAGCCCTAGCGCGATGCTCCGTCCCGCCTCGGTGCCCAGGTCGACGCTGATGCCCCGCTTGTTGTTGTTGCTGCACAGGAAGACCGGGCCCCACTCCCACCACTGGTCCCAGTCGGGCGGGCGGCCCGCGGAGAACCGCATGCCGTCCGGCCGGCGCACTCCCTCGATCTTGATCACGTCGGCGCCCAGGGCGCCCAGCAGTTGGGTGGCGACCGGGCCGGCCCAGAACGCGGTGAGGTCGGTGACCCGGATGCCGGACAGCGGAAGGGTGCCGGCGTCCTCGCCGCGGGCCGGCCCGGGCCGGGGCGGCCAGTGCACCCGCCCGTTGTCGGCGCCCAACGCCGGCGGCTCCGACGGCGGCCGGGTGGTGATGGCGTCGCTGCGGTAGGGCACCCGCGGCGCCAGCACACCGGCCGGGGACTCGACGAACACGCCGCGTTGCACGAAGTGGTCCAGCTTGGGCAGTATCTCGGGAGTGGCGATGGGCGCCACCGGGATTCGGAACGCCACCGCCAGGTCGACGATCTCCTGGGTGGTGCGGGTGCGGGTCCACCCGCTGACCATGTCCAGGAATTCGTCGCGGCGCGCGACGCGGCCGGCGAAGGATGCCAGCTCGGCGTCGTCGACGAGGTCGGCGCGGTCGATCATCACCAGAAAATCCTGGAACTGCTGGGCGGTGATGGTGCAGAAGCCGACCATGCCGTCGGCGGTGGGGACGATCGAGGGCAGCTCCAAACTGCGTTCGTGCAGCAGCGAATCGGCCCCCAGCACGCTCGCCGACATGGCGGACAGACCGCCCATGGCGATCACCATGGCCTCGTAAGTCGAGACGTCGATCACCTCGCCGCGGCCGGTGCGGGCCGCATGCCGGGCGGTCGCCGCCGCGGCGGCCGCGGCGAACGTGCCCGCCAGCCATTCGCCCAGCCGGCCGCCCGCCTGCACCGGCTCGTCGCCCGGCCAGCCCCGCCCGGCGATCGATCCGCACAGCGCCTGCAGAATGAATTCGTTGGCCACCACCTGCTGGTCGACGTAGGGTCCGGTGGTGCCGAACGGGGTGATCGCCACCACCACCGCCGAAGGCCCGGTGCGCCCGGTGATTTCGTCCAGCGTCCAGCCGTCGGTGAGGTCGGTGAGCACCAGGTCGGCGCCGGCCAGCAGCGGCGCGACCTCGGCCCGGCTGCGGCCGACCATCGACCTCTTGCCGGCAGCCAGATACCCGAACAACGCCCCGGGCGGCCCGCCCGCCGACCAGCGACGCATCGAATCCCCTTGGGGGGATTCCACTTTCACCACATCGGCGCCGGCGTCGGCGAACATCTTGCCGCAGTAGGAGACCGCCAGGCCATTGCTGAACTCCACCACGCGCCAGTGCGCGAACGGCGCCGGGCCCACGCTCAGTTGCCCAATGTGGTGGCGCGGCTGGCAATCCCGGCCGCCTCGACCGTCACCGGCGCCTGGGCCGACGCCTGGGCCTGCAGGGCGAATTGCGTCATCCTCGTCCACGCGTCGCGGTCGCGCTGGCTGGCCCGGTGCCCGACGTGGGTGACCACGTCGACGTCGGTCGCCTGGGCGCGCAGGTGACCGGCCCGGGCCTGCTCCTTCGGGATGTGCCGAAACGGGTCGAATGAGTAGGCGGCCATGGCGTTTTCGTGGGTGATCTTGTTGATCACCGCGTCGTCGAGGTGGCCCATGGTGTCGATGACGTCCTCCGGCGCGAACGGCCAGTTGCTGTCGGAGTGCGGGAAGTCGGACTCCCAGCACAGCATGTCCTCGTTGAACCAATCCATGTTGCGCACACCGACTTTGTCGCTGATGAAGCAGGTGTAGAAGTGTCGTTTGAACACGTCGGTGGGGCCGCTGTAGCCGGGCGGGAAGGTGGCCAGCGTCCAGCCCGAATGGCGGTTGTAGACGTGCTCGGCCCGCCACAGGAAGTACGGTATCCAGCCGACGTCGCCCTCGGTGAGGGAGAATTTCAGCTCCGGGAAGTCCGCCCAGAACTGCGCCCAGATCAGCTCGGTGAAGGTGAACATGCTCATCATCGACGAGGCGGTCATCTGCACGCTGGGCGGGGCGTCGGTCGACACCTGCGGGGACCGCGACGCCGAGCCCACGTGGGTGCACAGCACCGTCTTGTTCTCGCAGACCGCCTCGAACAACGGGTACCAATACCGGGTGTGAATGCTGGGCATCTGCAACGCTTCCGGGTTCTCCGAGAACGTCACCGCGTGACATCCCTTGGCGGCCAAGCGGTTGACCTCCTTGGCGGCCTCGGCCACGTCGAACAGCGGCAGGATGCCGCACGGGATGAACCGGCCCGGGTACGCGGCACACCACTCGTCGATGTGCCAGTCGTTGTAGGCCTTGATCATCACCAGGTTGACCTCGCGGTCCGGGCCCTGGTTGAGCACCTGGCCGGAGAACCCGGTGAAGTTGGGGAAGTTCAGGCCGGCCAGCTGGCCGCCGGCGTTCATGTCGCGGACCCGCTCGTCGACGTTGAAGCAGCCCGGCCGCATCTCGTCGTAGCGGCTGGCGTCGATGTTGTACATCTCGCGCGGCTTGCCCGCCACGGCGTTCAGGCCCATGTTGCGTCCGCGGATGTCGCCGTAGTACCACTGCTGGATGCCGTCGGGCTCGACGACCACCCGCGGCGCGCGGTCCTTGTACTTGGCGGGGACGTGGGCGTCGAACATGTCGGCCGGCTCGGCGATGTGGTCGTCCACGCTGATCAGGATCAGATCGTCCTTGTTCATGCCGTGCTCCTCGGTCACCGACTAGTGACTAGTAGACAATGGCGCCGCTCGCAGTGTCAACGGCGGCCGTCGCGTCACGCCGCCCAACTCGCCGCCGTATCACCCGGCAGGGCCGGCGATTTCCGCCGGAACGGCGGCGCGCCCGCGGGTCGGCCGGGAGCGCGCAGGCCCGTCGTCTTTGGGACTATTAGTCCCTATGCTGGCGGGGCGGTCGCGGCAGGCCGCGCCGCGCGGGCGCGCGGGCATGCCACCATGAGGCATGACCGGGCCGCAAGGTAACGGAAATTCGAGCAGCAACAAGGCGGCGCGTCCGACCACCGCCGACGTGGCCCGGCTGGCCGGCGTGTCGACCGCCACCGTCAGTTACGTGCTGAACAACGCGCGGGGCCGCCGCATCTCGCCCGACACCCGCGACGCGGTGTACCGGGCCGCCAAACTGCTCGGCTACCGGCCCAACCTCGCCGCCCGCAACCTCGCGCGCGGCAAGAGCGGCGTGGTGCTCTACGTGGTCCCGCACGTGGCCGTGGGCGAGATGCCGATGCAGGCCGGCAGTCGCATGACCACCGCCCTGGCCCGCGAGGGTCTGCTGCAGGTGCAGGTTTTCGAGACCGACGACGACCAGCACGTGGTCGACGCCATCGCCAACCTGGACCCCGTCGCGGTCACCAGCCTGTTCCCCCTGAGCGCCGCGGCCCGCCGGGCGGTGACCGAAGCCGGCATCCCGCACATCGAGATCGGCACCCTGCCCGCGCTCAACGACCCGCACCTGTCGGTCGGCGAGATGCGGATTGCGCACCTCGTCGAGCGAGGGCATCGACGAATCGCGTTCGCCTACACCGGGATTGCCCGCTGGCGGCCGCTGGGCGACTACTGGTTCGAAGGCGTATCGCGGGCGGCGCGGTTGCGCGGCCTGCCGCCGGTGCGCGCCGACGAGGTCACCCTGGACACCGCCGCGTCGGTGGTCAGCGCCTGGGTGCGCGACGGGGTGACCGCCGTGTGCGCCCAAAGCGACGAGATCGCCTGCCTCGTCCTGTACGGCATCCATCAGGCGGGGCTGCGCTGCCCGGGCGACCTGGCGGTGATGGGCGTCGACGCCAGCCCGATGGGCATGGTCAGCACGCCGCCGTTGACCACCGTGCAATTCGATCCCTGCGCGGTGGCCGACGCGGCGCTGGCGGCGGTCTTCGAGCGGCTGGGGCATGCCGCCCCGCCCTCGCCCGAGCTGACCGACATCGCGCGTCTGGTGGTGCGATCGTCGACCTGAAGCTCAGTCCGCGGGCTGGTAGCGCAGCAGCGTGACGTCGTGCTCGGGGTAGTCGCAAAACACCGGCTGCACCCGCATCCCGACCCGCAGCTGGGCCGGGTCGACGTTCACCATTTCGGTGGAAAACCTTGGGCCCTCGTCCCATTCGACGATGGCCAGCAGCTGCGGCACCGCGTCGGCGAAGTGCGGGCTGACCGGCCGGTGGGCCACCGTGTAGGAGTACAGCGTCCCCATCCCGGAGATCTCCCGCCATTCCAGGTCGTCGGCCAGGGTGCGGGGCGCGCGCACCCGCGGGTAGAACACGTAGGACTGCAGCGACGGCGAGTACTGGATGACGATCCGATGCTGCGCCAGCGCATCCCAAAACGGCGCGGTGGTGGGCGTTTTGACGGGCATCGGCCGCTCGAAGGTGGTCATTGCGATCAGTCTCCCTCGAGGATGAGTGTGGTCTGCTCGGACAGGATCCCCCCGTTGCCGGACACGAAGGCCCGGTTGCAGTCGGGGACCTGCGCCGCGCCGGCGCGGCCCATGATCTGGCGGGTGGCGTCGCAGACGTGGTGCATGCCCCCGGCCAAACCCGCTTGGCCGAAACCCAATTGGCCGCCGGCGGTGTTGAGTGGAAAGTCGCCGCGGAAGGTGAGGTCATGGTCGGCGACGAACTCCATGCCCCTGCCCTTCTCGCAGAAGCCGGCGTCTTCCAGCGACAGCAGCACCGTGATGGTGTAGCAGTCGTAGATCGACACCATGTCCATTTGGGCACGGCTCAGGCCGGTCATGGCGAACGCGGTGTCGGCGGCCGCGGCGATCGGGGTGCGCAGCAGGTCCTCGGCGTAGGTCGGGGTCTTGAACGGCACGTGTTCGCCGAATCCCTTGACCCACACCGGGCGATGACGCGCCCGCTTGGCCAGGTCCGCGTTGGCGACCACGACGGCGGCCCCGCCGACACAGGGCATGACGATCTCGAGCATGTGCAGCGGGTCGGCGATGACCGGGCTGGCCAGCACGTCCTCGACGGTCAGCGGCGTGTCCCGCCAGATCGCCCCGTCGGTGTGGTTGGCGTTGACCCGCTGGTCGACGACGATCTTGGCCATCGCCCGCTCGTCGTAGCCGTAGACCGCGGCGTAGCGCTGGGCCACCTGGCCGTACGGGCCGTTCTGGCCGAGGTTGCCGTACGGGATCTCGAATTCGGCTTGTGGAGAACCGTATTGGTTGCTCGACGAGCCGAAGAACATCGCGTCGACCATTGGCCGGGGCTTCTTCTTCGACGACGGCGTGATGTAGCGGGCGGGCAGTGCGCACAGCACGGCGTCGCAGATGCCGAGCTCGATCGCGGCGGCCGCGCGCCACACCATGGCCGCGGCGCTGGCCCCGCCCAGGTCGACGTGCTCGGCGAATCGTGCGCCCACGCCCAGGTATTCGGCGATGGTGGAGGGCACGAAGATCTCGGACTCGGCCAGGTGCGAGGCGACGATCCCGTTGACCACCTCGCCGGGCAGCCCGGCGTCCTGCAGTGCCGCCGCGCCCAGCTCGGCCCACTGCTCCAGCACGAACGGCGCCGGTGAGGCCTTGCTGAGCCGCTCCGGCGGCAGCTCGACATATCCGACGATCGCGGCTTCCCCGCGTAATCCCATGTGCACAACCTACTTTCGGGGTAGTCCGAGGATCATCTGCGCGATGATGTTGAGCTGGATCTCGCGGGTGCCCCCGCCGATCAGTTCGGCGGGCAGATGCAGATACGGCTCGACGACGGCGGGGTCGGAGTCGGCAGCCATCGCCAGTCGCCCGGTCAGCTGCAGCGTGGCCTCGAATGTCCGTCGCAGCAGCACATTCATCGCCACCTTGGCAATGCTGGACGCCGGCCCGGACGCCTGGCCGTCGAGCAGCCGGATGGTCTCGCGCACTCCCAGCGCCTTGATCGCGTTGGTGTAGGCGTCCAGCCTGCCGAGCTCGCGCAGCGCGTCGTCGCGGTCCGGCCCCGGTTGGGCCGCCAGCCGGCGCAGTGCGGCCGCGCGGTCGAACTTGACGTAACCGCTGATGGCCGAGCGTTCTTCGGCCATGGTGGCGATTGCGAGGTTCCAGCCCCCGGTCGGTTCGCCCAGCAGCATGTCGTCGGGCACGAAGACGTCGGTGAGGAACACCTCGTTGAAATGCGCGTCACCGGTGGCGGTTTTGATCGGCTGGACCTCGATCCCGGCGGAGCGCATGTCGACGACGAAATAGCCGATGCCGCGGTGCTTGCCGGCCTGCGGGTCGGTGCGGGCCAGCAGGGCGCCGTAGTCGGCCCGGTGGGCGGCCGACGTCCAGATCTTGTGGCCGTTGATGGTCCAGCCGCCGTCGACCTTGGTGGCCCGGGTGGACAGCGCGGCTAGGTCCGAGCCGGCGCCGGGTTCGCTGAACAGCTGGCACCACGCGACCTCGCCGCGCAGCGTCGGCGGTATCAGCTTCTCCTGCAGGTCTTTCGGCGCGGCGCGGATCACCGAGGGCAGGATCCATTCGGCGATGCCCAGCGACGGCCGAACCAGTGCGGGCCGCTTGGCGAACTCGTCGTCGATGATGAGCTGGCGCAGCGGGCCGGCGTCCAGACCCCAGGGCTTGGGCCAGTGCGGCGCGATCAGGCCGGCATCGGAGATCAGCGTGCGCTGCGGCCCCGTCTCGAATTCCGGGTAGTCGCCCTGGCGGCCGGGCTGGTCGTTGCGCAATTCCAATGCGGCATCGAGGGTTTCGGCTACCTTGGCGCGAAACTCCGATTCCGCGTCGCCCAGGTTGACCGCCATGTCGCGCTGCCGGGTGCAGGTCAGCTCGCCGAGCCGGCGGGCCCAGCGGTTGGCCGGCCCGATCGAGGCGGCCAGGCTGATGGCGCGCCGCCAGTACAGGTGCAGGTCGTGTTCCCAGGTGAAGCCGATGGCGCCGAACATCGTCAACGCGTCGAGCACCAGGTCCGGGGCGGGCGAGATCGCCATCACCGCCGCGCCGGCGGCGGCCATGCGGTGCTGGTCGAGCGATTCGTCGCCGGCGCGGACCGCGTCCCAGGCCGCCGCGGTGGCCAGCTCGCTGCTGACCAACAGCATCGCCGCGTTGTGCTGCAGGGCCTGGAAGGTTCCGATCACCTTGCCGAACTGCTCGCGGATCCGCAGGTGGGCGGTGACGGCCTGCACGCACCACTGGATCACCCCGGCGGTCGTGGCGGCGACCAGCCCGAGGACCACGCAGCGGGCGCGCTCGGGGTCGATGCCGGTGAGCACCTCGGAGTCCAGGACGCGGTGGTTGTCCAGCCGCAGCACCCCGGCGTCGGCGACGAGGTCGGTCCCGGAAATGGGTTCGACTGTGGCCGTGGGCTTTTCGGTGTCCACCGCCGCCCACACCAGCTCGCCGTCCCGGGTCCGCGCGCCGACCAGGACGATGCGCGCCGCGCACACCCCCGCGGTGACCTCCGAGGCGCCGCTGAGCAGCCAGTGCCCGTCGCCGGCCCCGGCATGCAGGTCACCGTCGCCGGGCAGCACGACGGCCGCGGGGACGCCGGCGGCGAGGTCGCGCAGCACCGACCGCGCGGCCGGTGCCGGGTCGGCCAGCAGCGCGACCGCGCCGGCGGCCACCGTCGGCAGCAGCGGACCGGGCAACAGCGACTTGCCGGCCGACTCCAGCACGCAGGCGGCGTCCATCAGCCGGCCGCCCTGACCGCCCAGCTCCTCGGGCAGGTGCACGGCGTGAAAACCATTGGCGACCAAGCTGTCCCACCATCGCGGCAGCCGGCCCGCGGCGAGCTCGGCGAAGCTGTCCCGGGTGGCGGCGATGGGAGCGTTGCGGGCGGCGAACTGCCCGACGGCGTCGCCGAGCTCCTGCTGCTCCGGACTCAACCCCAGGGTCATGAGGACGGCCGCACTGTCACTGGCGATGGCCGCACCGACCGATTCCTCTCGACTCCGCTGGCGGCGACCCGCCGCACCTTTCGCAAGACGGACCGTCTCGTCTTGTGGCAGACTACCGGGGCGGGTCAGGATATGTAAAGCGCGCCCGATCCCCGGCGAGCGGGCGCCGACTGCGGATCCGCAGAAGCGAGGACCACCAGATGCCAACCGATCCCAACGGGCCCGCCGCGCCGCGGAGACGCAGCGAGAAGTCGCGCACCGCGATCGTCACCGCGACCCGGGAACTGCTGCTGGAGCGGGGGTTCGACGGGCTGACCATCGAGGCGGTCGCCGCCCGCGCCGGGGTGGGCAAGCAGACCATCTACCGCTGGTGGCCCACCCGTCCCGCCCTGGTCGCCGACGTGATGCTGGAAGACGCCGACAGGCTGCTCGCGTCCGTCGAGCACAGCGGCGATCTGGCCGCCGACCTGGTCGGCTGGGTGGGCAAGCTGGTCACCAGCCTCACGACGCCGCGCGGTTCGGCCATGCTGCGCACCCTGACCGTGGCGTGCATGGAGCACGAGGACACCGCGGTCAAACTGCGCGCCGGGTTCAGCGCGCCGCTGCACGACAGCGTGCGGGCCCGATTGCTGGCCGAGGGCGTGGACGCGGCCACCGCCGAATCGGCCGCGGACGCCATCGTCGGTGGTGTGGTGTATCCGATTCTGTCCGGCGCGCAACGCTATTCGCGCCGCCGGGCGGAACACACCACCCGGCTCATCGTGGCCGCCCTGACCGCAGGCTGACGCCCGGACGGCCTTGGCGGCGCGGCGGATTCGCCGATCCGGCGTGTGCCGCAACCGAATGGTGCTAGCATGAGGCGGTGGTCCACACCCCCGGTTCGCCCGATCAGGCCGCTCCCAAGGCGCGCGACGCGTGGCAGTTCTTCCAGCGCATGCTCGCCGACGTCACCGCGATCGTGACCGAGGACGCCGAGACCGAACGGGAACTGGCCGAGGGGCTGCGCGTGGTGGCGCGGGTGTCGTCACTGTGTGCGCAGATGACGGTCGAGGCCGACCCGGAGCGGCCGTCGTTCTTCGATATGTGTTCGGACAACCGGATGGTCGGCGGCCCCAACCCGGACGGCAACTACTACCTGGCGATGATCCGCGGGGACCGCCGCTACCGGATCACCGGCACCCGGGGAACCAGCGCGTACCTGGGTTTTCAGATCCTGGCCGGCACCGGGCTCACCCCGCGGCGGATGGCCGGTTATCTCAGCGACGCCGACTTGGCCTCGGAGGCAGGGGAATTCGCGCTGCTGCTGTCGGCCGACGAGCCGTCGGATCCGGCCGGCGCCCAGTGGGTGAAGATCCCGCCGGATGCGTCGTCGGTGGTGGTCCGGGAATACATCGGCGATCGGGCCGCCGAGCAGTTGGCCGCCCTGCGCATCGAGGCGCTGGACCCCGGCCCGCTGACGCCGCTCACCGACGAGCAGCTCGCCGACCAGTTCACCGCGATGGCATGGTCGTTGATGAAGCTCGCGACGCTGCACCGCACCATCAAACCCGAACTGCTGCAATCCCCCAACACGTTGCTGACCGCCCAGGCCGCCGACCTGGGCGAGGCCGACACCACCCCGGACAACCTGTACATGGTGGGCAGCTTCCGGCTCGACCCCGGCCAGGCCCTGGTGCTCGACATCGCGCCGCCCGACACCCGGTATTGGAATGTCACGCTGGAAAGCATCTGGCACGAATGCCTGGAGCCGCGCCGCCGGCACAGCTCGGTGACGAACCGCGGCGTGCGGCCGGACGCGGACGGACGGGTGCGCATCGCGATCTCCGCGCGGGACTTCGGGTTTGGCCATTGGCTGGACACCGGCGGCCGGCATCGCGGCTTCGTCGTGCTGCGCTGGCTGGACAACCCGAGCCCGCCCGAGGTCGCGGTGTCGGTGCGCGAAGCGCGGGAGCGACCGTGAGCCTGCAGGACCGGTTCGCCCCGGAACGGCTGATCGCCGCCGCCTGTGAGGAGGCCGGCAGCGACGACTTCGGCGCCGAGGGCTGGCGGCCCGGGCTGCACCGCCTCACCGACGGGCTGATCAACGACGCGCGGCTGTCCGACATCGGCGTCGAGATCGCTCACCTGGACATCATGCGGGCGCTGAAGAACCGGCTCAACGTAATCGCTTGGCGCAAAGCACATCCCGAGGTGGCCGAGCAGAAGATCAGCGCCCCGATCTTCATCGTCGGCCAGCCGCGCACCGGGACGACGATCCTCTACGACCTGCTCGCCCAGGATCCCGCGCTGCGCGCGCCGCTCACCTGGGAGGTCGACGAGCCCTGTCCGGTGCCGCGGCCCGAGACCTATCACGACGATCCGCGCATCGCCCGGACACAGGCCGGCATCGACCTGTCCGAGCAGATCATGCCCGGGTTCCTGGCCTTTCACCCGATGGGCGCGCTGGTCGGGCAGGAGTGTGTGCGCATCACCGCGGCCGAGTTCGTCAGCATGATCTTCTCTGTGCAGTACCGGCTGCCGAACTACTACCGCTGGCTGCTGTACGAGGCGGACCACGCGGGCGCCTACCGCTTCCACCGAATTTTCCTGCAGCACTTGCAGTCCGGCGTGCCCGGGCAGTGGTTGCTGAAATCCCCGGCGCACCTGTGGCAGCTGGATGCGCTGCTGGCCGAGTACCCGGACGCGCTGATCGTGCAGACCCACCGCGATCCGCTCAACGTCATCTCCTCCATCGCGGCGCTGACCCATCACCTGCGCGGGATGTGTAGCGACGAGTCCAGCATCACCGAGTGCGCGGCGCAGTCCTACGAGGAGATCGTCGTGGGCCTGGACCGCGAGATGGCCCTGCGCGACCGGGGCGCCGTGCCGCCCGGGCGCGTGATCGACGTGCGGTACGCCGATTTCATGAAGGACCCGTGGACCACGATCAAAGACATCTATGAGCGGCTGGACCGCGAGCTGCGGCCCGATGCCGAGCAGAGAATGCGCGAATTCCTCGCGTCGCATCCCTCCGACGGTGGGCGCAGCCGCTACACCTGGTCGGACACCGGGCTGGACGCCGGTGCGGTGCGTGAGCGGGTGCGCGCCTATCAGGACCGCTACGGGGTACCCACCGAGGCGTTGCGCTGAGGCGACGGGAGCTGCGGTGGACGACGATTGCCTGAAACTCACCACCTACCTGGCCGAGCGGAGACGGGCCGGGAACCGCTTCGTCTCCGACGTCCTGCTGGACCTGTACGCCCGCCACCGGGTGGAGTGCGCGGTGCTGCTCCGCGGCATCGGCGGGTTCGGCACCGGCCACCGGCTGCGCAGCGACGAGTCCCTCACCCTGTCGGAGGATCCCCCGGTAGCCATCGTCGCGACCGACACCAGGACCAAGATCGAGGCGCTGCTCGATGAGGTGCTGGCCGTCAAACAACGCGGCCTGGTCACCCTGGAGCGGGCCCGGCTGCTGCACGCCGACGTCGGCGCGGCGCGGCCGCCCGAGGGTGACGCCGTCAAGTTGACCGTCTACCTCGGTCGCAAGCAGCGCGTCAACGGGGCGCCGGCCTACATCGGGGTCTGCGATCTGCTGCACCGACGCGGCCTGGCCGGCGCCACGGTGCTGCTGGGCGTCGACGGTGTCGCGCACGGAGAACGCCGCCGCGCCAGCTTCTTCGGCCGCAACGTCGACGTGCCGATGATGATCGTGGTGGTCGGATCCGGCGCGCACATCGGGGGGGTGCTGCCCGAGATCGCCGCGCTGCTGCGCCGGCCGCTGTTCACGCTGGAACGGGTCCGGGTATGCAAGCGCGACGGCCGATTGCTGGAGCCGCCGCACGCCCTGCCCGGCGTCGACGAGCGCGGGCTGCCGCTGTTCCAGCAGCTGACCGTGTACACCTCCGAATCCGCGCGGCACGGCGGCGTGCCGATTCACCGCGCGATCGTGGCGCGGCTGCGTCAGGCGACGGCGGCCGACGGCGCCACCGTGCTGCGCGGCGTCTGGGGTTTTCACGGCGACCACCCGCCGCACGGGGACGGGTTGCTCGCGCTGACCCGACGGGTGCCCGTGGTCACCATCGTCGTCGACACGCCGGCCCACATCGCCGAATCCTTCGCCGTCATCGACGAATTGACCGGCGCCGAGGGCCTGGTCACCAGCGAGATGGTGCCCGCGCTGGTGTCCGACGACGGCGGGCCCGGCGCCGGGCGGATGGCCCGGCACCGCTACTAACTCAGCCGGCGACCGAGGCGTCGTAAATCGACTGGATCGCCTTGTCCAGCGTCGCGTTGAACTGCTCGTCGGACTGGTCGACCGTGAGGCCCTCGGTGAGCGCCCGGCTGAAGCTGGCGATCAGGCCGGCGTTCTTGGCCAGCAGCTCGTTGGCCTCCTCGCGGGAGTAGCCACCCGAGAGCGCCACCACCCGCATCACCTTGGGGTGTTCGATCAGCGGGCGGTAGAAGTTGGCCTCGGTGGGCAGGCTCAGCTTGAGCATCACCCGCTGCCCGTCGGGCACCGAGTCGAGTTGCTTGGTGATCTCGTCGCGCAGGATGCCCTCGGCCTTGGCCTTGTCGGCGATCGAGATGGTGACCTCGGGTTCGATGATCGGCACCAGCCCGTGGGAGAGCACCTGGTGGGCGAGCTCGAACTGCTGGGCGACCACCGCGGCGATGCCCGCCGGGTTGGCGCCGCCGATCACCGACCGTTCCTTGGTGCCGAACACGCCCTTGCTCACGGCCCGCTGCAGCAGCTCGTCGAGCCCGGGGATCGGCTTCATCAGCTGCACGTCGTCGGACGCTTCGGCCAGACCCTTGTCGATCTTGAGGATGGGCACCACGCCCTTGGTCTCCCACAGGTAGGTGGTCGACGGCTTGCCCTCGATGTCGCGGTCCATGGTCTGCTCGAACAGGATCGCCGCCAGCACCCGGTCGCCGGTGAACGCCGGCGAGGTGATGATCCGCGACCGCATCTGGTGGATGAGGTCGAACATCTCCTTCTCGGAGGAGTACGCGCTGTCTTCGATGCCGTACAGGCGCAGCGCCTTGGGCGTCGAGCCGCCGCTCTGGTCGAGCGCGGCGATGAACCCTTTGCCCGATGTCATCCGCTCCGCTTGCTGTTGGTTCGACATTGAACTCTCCCACTTCCTCATGGCCCTCACGGGCACACCGCACATGGTCCGCGCCGGCGCGGCGCACCCGGCCTCCGACTTTTGAGATGCCCGCGCGCGCTCGAGCTTGGATCGTGCCGATCATATTCGCCGCATCCCGGACGAGCGTGCGGGAGGGTACCGCCGCCGCGGGTCCGGTAAACGTCGGCGCCGGCGGCCGGCGGACCCAGCATCGGGCGACGGCGGCCGCAAACCGTCCGGCATTTTGGGCGTGCTACGCCGCGTGTCCTACCATTGACTAAACGCGTGTTAGCTGGATCTGCACTCGCAGCGCAGATCGACGGGGTGCGTCTCCCCCGCAGGCGAGCGAGTTCCCGTGGGGTTGAATCAACAGCCCCCGGATATGGCAGTGGCTGTTTTCGATAGCTAGCGGTGTCCCCCGCAGGGACCGAATGTGAGTGATGGACCATGGGCGAACAACCCGGCGATCTCGCCGACCCCACCCCCTTCGAGGTGGGCAAACACCAGGTAGATCAGGCGGTCGTGCTCACCGTCTCCGGCGAGGTGGACATGCTCAGCTCGCCGATGCTGGCCGAGGCCGTTCAGACCGCCCTGGCCGCCAAACCGGCCGCGCTGATCGTCGACCTGTCCAAGGTCGGGTTTCTGGCGTCGGCCGGGATGACCGTGCTGGTGACCACGCAGGCCGAGCTGCAGCCACCGACGAAGTTCGCGGTGGTGGCCGACGGCTCGGCCACCAGCCGGCCGATCAAACTGATGGGAATCGACAGCGTGCTGTCGCTCTACCCGAGCCTGAACGACGCGCTGAGCGCCCTGTCCGGTGCGTGAGCCGCGCCGGGGCTGATCGATGACCGGTCCCGGTTCGCGCGGACGCGAATGCCTGATCACTGGGCGCGGGCCAGCACCTGCTGGATGCGTTCCTGCCGCGGCAGCACCGGGCCGTCGTCGAGGGGTTCGTCGATGCCCAGCTCGGCCAGTCCGGCCTTGGTCAGCAGCCCGGTGCCGTAGGCGGCCAGCACCAGCTTCTGGTCGTCGCTGTGGCCGTCCTCGACGAGCATCGCCCCGATGAGGCAGATGACCGCCATCTTGTAGGCGTTGAAGGCCCGATACCAGGGCCGGTTGACCGGCTCGATGCCGCTGGCGGACTGGTAGTGCGCCAGCAGGGCGTCGATGGGCAGCGCCGCGGGATGGCTGTTGATCCCGACCGGCTGCATCCACAGCATCTCCAGCCAGCCGATATCGGTGAGCGGGTCGCCGACGGTGGTCATCTCCCAATCGAAGACCGCGCTGACCTCGCCGCCGGTGAAGGCGAAGTTGCCCGGTTTGGCGTCGCCGTGCACCAGCGTGATGCGCGGGCACGGCGCAGGCTTACCGGAAAGCAGCGCCCGGTGCAGCCGCTCCAGGGCGGGCAGCGGCCCGCGTTTGACCCGGTTCATCTCGGCGGCCCAGTGGCCGAGTTCGCGATCCAGGTGGCCGGCGCCGTCGTCGAGGGGGGCCAGTCCGGTCCGGGTGAGGTCGACGGCGTGGATCGCGGCCAGTTGTTCGGCCAGGCTCTCGCACATCCTGGCCACGGTGTCATCGGACGCATCGGCGGGCGGCTGCATCTCGTAGACCTCTCCGGCGACCCGTTCCATCACGAAGAACGGCCGGCCGAGCACGTCGCCGGTGGGTTCCAGCCACAACGCCCGCGGCGCCCGGACGTCGGTGTCGGCCAGGGCGCGCAGGATGCCGAACTGCCGCGCCAGGTCGTAGGGCTCCAGCAGCGCCGGCGGGCTGGGCCGCAGCCGCAACACCACGTCGCGCCGCTCGTCGCGGCCGCGCCGGGCCGCGATGACGCTCATCGTCATCATCTCGGCCGAGTGCCCGAAGCTGACCCGGTCGATGCCCTCGACCCGCACGTCGTCGGCGTCCGGCAGCCGGCCGCGCAGCCAGCCGGTCAGCCGTCGTTCCCGCTCGGCGCCCAGCGTCACCGGTCGGCCCCGTCGCCGTCGGCCGGCAGACGGTCCACCGGCGTCTTGTCCTGGGTGAACGCGGACATGTCCATGGCCCTCCAATTGGGGTAGCGACGATAGCCCTGCCCGCCGAGCAGCAATTCGAAGATGCCCCAACCGGTGTGGCCGTCGCGTTCGAACCGCATCAGCTGGTCGAGCGCCATCGATTTGTCCTCGGTCTCGCTCAGCTGCTCGGGATCGCTGCTGTCCCAAGCGAAATGGATGAAGTAGGAGCCGCCGCCCAGGTCTTCGTAGTGGCAGTGCGCCATCGGCAGCCCGTAGTAGGCGTTGACCTGCGGATGGGGCGCCTCGGCGACCACCCGGTGCGCCCGGCCGTCTTCGTCGGTGAACACGAGCACCGCGCGCGCGGGCCGCTTGCGCTCGCCGTCGAATTCCACCTCGTGCTCGATCTTGACGAACCGTTTGGACAGCGTCCCGTCGGCATAGGTGATGCCGCCGTCGACGTAAAGGACTGTGCCGTCGCAGGATTCGATGACCCACGCTTCGATGGCGTGGTCGCCGAATCCGGCGTCCAGCCACAACCAGAAGTCGATCCGGTCGGAGACCCGCACCCCGAAGGTGCGGTCCCGGCCGCCGTGGAAGCCGTCGACGCTGACGCGTTGGCCGTCGATGCGCACCCAGCCGCTCCAGCGCCCCGGTTCTTTCATGTGGTACATGTCGGCCAGCAGCCGGCCGTCCGGGCCGGACACCTTCATCGGCAACAGCTCCCACATCGGGGCGGTGGGTTCGTAGTAGAGCTCCCATTCGATGCCGGAGTTGTTGGGCCCGACGTCGAGTCGCCACTTCTTCAGCGGCTCGACGCAGGTCCAGCGCATCGGCCCGGCGCGCAGCTCACCCCTGTCGTCGCCGGTGACCGGCCGCCCGGACAGCAGGTCCCAGTGCCGGCCGTCGGCGAGGCTGACCTTGACGTAGCCCAGCCCGCTGGCGGTGTTGGGGTTGTTGCCGTAGCCGCTGGCCAACAGCATGGTGCCGTCCGGTGCCGCGGCAAAGAAATAACAGCGATCCGACCAGGTCGGGTCGGCGTCGTGCACCTGGTCGAAGGTGGTCGGAAGCTGGTGGGTGAACGACTCGTCGGCGGCGGAATACCCCATCAATCGGCCTTTCTGACTAGCAATACGGTTGCGCGGCAAGGTATTTCGTCAACAGGTCCGGCCCTGTCCACGCTGCTGCGGATCCGATAGTCAAGCCGCACAACGCATCCCGTAACATCGCCGCCATGGAACCGAGCCGGCGGTGGGGCGACGACCGCGCGATCCTCGACGACGAGGAGGCCCGCAGACGGATCCTGGAGGCCGCCGGCCGCTGCATCGTGCGGCGCGGCAACACCCAGTTCCGGATGGGCGAGGTCGCCGACGAGGCGGGCGTGTCACGGTCGACGGTCTACCGCTACTTCCCCGGACGCGACGACGTGCTGCTGGGCCTGATGCTGCGCCGAGTGGACCACGCCCTCGCGGAGTCGGTGCGCTCGCTGCCCGCCCCCGAGGACCCCGTTCGCTCGGTGCCGCAGATGGTGCTGGCGCGGGTGGAATCGGTGGACGGCAACCCGCTGAACGAAGCGTTGTTCGCCGCCGAGAGCACGGCGATGGCCAGCGCGCTGCAGAAGGGCTCCGAACCACTGGTCGAGCTGCTGTTGCGGCATTACGGCCCGCTGCTGGAGCGCTGGAAGGCGGCGGGGCTGCTCTACCCGGACGTCGATTTCCGGTCCGTCGTGCAGTGGTTGCACACCGCGACGTTGTTCCTGCTGGCGCCCTCCTGGCGATATCGGCCGCACGCCGACAAGCGCCGGTTCGTCGAGCAGTTCGTGGTGCGGGCCTTGGTGCCACAGATCAGACAATAATCGTATATTGTCTGATGTCCAGACGTTCGAGTGGTTTTCCTCCCGGACGCCGGTGTTCAGCACGCAGCACCGCAACCGGTCGGCGAACCAGGATGGTTGGACATGAAAAACCCTGTGGGACAAGCTTTCTCATTCCTGGGCCTGGCGGCTCACCTGGGTCGCGGCGCGGGCCGGGTGTCCGTCGACGCGGTGCTGGGCGGCCGGTTCGGCCTGCCGCGCACGGTCGACGAGATCGACCCGGCGGTGCTGTCCCGGGTGATGGGCACCACGGTGCGGACGGTGCGGGTGCTCAGCCGCGACGCCGGGACGTCCTCGCGGGCCCGGCTGGTGCTGACCGGCAAGGACGTCCCCGACTCGGTGTTCGTCAAGGTCGCGGCCCAGACCGCCGCCACCCGCCTGATGGGTGAGCTCGGCCGGCTCGGCTGCACCGAGGTGCGGTTCTACCGCCAGCTGGCGCCGCAGGTGGTCGGCGTCCCCTACTGCTACGGCGCCGCGTTCGACGCCTGGACGGGCCGCTACCTGCTGGTGCTGGAGGATCTGCCGGCCGAGGCGTGCGAGTTCCCGGACACCTTGCACCCGCTGTCCGCCGACCAGGCCGGCCTCGTCGTCGAGCTGCTGGCCGACCTGCACGCCACCTTCTGGAACCGGTTGCCCCGCGACGGCCGCGGCCCGCTGGGCTGGCTCTACACGCCGTCCGGCGACGTCACCTCCCTTCTGACCGGGTCGCTGATGCACAGCTCGATCAAGCGGCTGGCCGAGCGCACCAGCATCCCGGTGCGCGACGGCGTCTTCATCGCCGACAACTACCGCGCCGTCGCCGCCCTCATCGACACCGCCCCGCACACCGTGATGCACGGCGACGCCCATCCGGGCAACATGTACTTCCACGGCGGCAAGGCCGGGCTGCTGGACTGGCAGGCGGTGCGGCGCGGGCATCCGTCCCGGGAGCTGGCCTACACGCTGATCACCAGCCTGACGCCGGAGGATCGCCGGGCCACCCAGCGCGACCTGCTCGACGACTACCGCCGCGCGCTGGCCGCGGCCGGCGGCCCGCAGCTGGACCGCGACGAGCTGTGGCTGCGGTTTCGCCAGGCGGCGCTGTACGCCTACGCCGCCCCGCTGATCACCGCCGGCATGGGCGGCATGCAGGTCGAGGACATCGCCATGGAAGGGCTGCGGCGAGGCGTCGCCGCGCTCGAGGACCTGGAAACCGTCGCCGCCCTGAAGAGTTCGCTCTAGCTCTGGCGGCCCCGCCCGGCGGCACCGAAATTCCGCCGAAGCTCTTGCCTTCGCCGCGCCACGAGTTACGCTACCTACCGTAGCGAAATATGGCGCGTGCGGCGCCCAGCCCTCCGAGACAGCCCGCGGCGGCGAAGAGGAGTCTCATGTTCGACCTGAAAATCACCGGCGGAACCGTCGTCGACGGGACGGGCGCGCAACGCTATCGCGCCGACGTCGGCATCAGGGACGGCAAGATCGTCGACGTCGTCCGCGCCGACGGCTCCGAGGCCGGCGGCCTGGCGACCGCCGAGGCCGCCGAAACCATCGATGCCACAGGGAAAATCGTGGCTCCCGGCTTCGTCGACATCCACACCCACTACGACGGCCAGGTGAGCTGGGACAGCCTGCTCGAGCCGTCCAGCGGTCACGGCGTCACCACCGTGGTCACCGGCAACTGCGGGGTCGGCTTCGCCCCGGTGCGGCCGGGCACCGAGCAGTGGCTGATCGAGCTGATGGAGGGTGTCGAGGACATTCCCGGCACCGCGTTGACCGAGGGCATCACCTGGGGGTGGGAGACCTACCCCGAATACCTCGACGCGATCGGCAAGCAGAAGTTCGCCATCGACGTCGGCAGCCAGGTCGCGCACGGCGCCATCCGCGCCTACGCGATGGGCGAGCGCGGCGCCCGCAACGAGCCGGCCACCCCCGACGACATCGAGGCGATGGGCCGGCTGGTCCGCGAGGCGATCGAGGCCGGCGCGCTCGGCTTCTCCACGTCGCGCACGATGGGCCACCGCGCGATGGACGGCGAGCCCGTGCCCGGCACGTTCGCCGCCGAGGAGGAGCTGTTCGGTCTGGGCCGCGCCATGGCGGCCGGCGGTCAGGCGGTGTTCGAGCTGGCCCCGCAGGGGGCCGCGGGCGAGGACATCATCGGGCCCAAGAAGGAGCTGGACTGGATGCGCCGGCTCAGCGGCGAGATCGACCGGCCGGTGTCGTTCGCGCTGATCCAGGTGGACGCCGACCCGAACCTGTGGCGCGAGATGCTGGACCTGTCCGCCGATGCGCACGCGGCCGGCGCCCGCCTGTACCCGCAGATCGCGGCGCGCCCGTTCGGCATGATGATCGGGTTCCAGGGCCATCACGGTTTCAGCCACCGGCCCACCTACCGCCGGCTGGCCGCCGAGTGCAGCCGCGAGGAGCTCGCGCAACGCCTCGCCGACCCCGCGGTCAAGGCCGCGATCCTCGGCGAGGACGACCTGCCCGTCGACCCGACCCTGCTGTTCGACGGGATGTTCGCGCTGGTGCAGCACTCGCTGCACCGCCTCTACGCGCTGGGCGACCCGCCCGACTACGAGCCCACCCCGGACCGCACCGTCGCGGCCATCGCCGAGGCGCGCGGCGAGGACCCGCTGGCGACCCTGTACGACCTGATGCTCGATGCCGACGCGACCAACATGCTGATGCTGCCGCTGTTCAACTACGCCGACGGCAACTGCGACGCCATCCGCGAGATGCTGCTGCATCCCGCCGGGGTGCTGGGGCTCTCCGACGGCGGGGCGCACTGCGGCATGATCTGCGACGCCTCCTACCCGACGTTCCTGCTCACCCACTGGGCGCGCGACCGCAGCCGCGGCGACAAGCTGGCGTTGGAGTACGTGATCCGCAAGCAGTCCCGCGACACCGCCCACCTGTTCGGGCTCACCGACCGCGGCACGATCGAGCCCGGCAAGAAGGCCGACATCAACGTGATCGACATGGACGCGCTGCGCCTGCACCCCGCGGCGATGGCCTTCGACCTGCCGGCCGGCGGCAACCGGATCCTGCAGGGCGCCAGCGGTTATGCGGCGACCATCGTCAGCGGGACCGTGACCCGCCGCAACGACGTCGACACCGGGGCCCGGCCCGGCCGCCTGGTCCGCGGGGCGCGCTGAGGGGCGCCGCGGCGATGGCTGCGGCGGCCGGCAATCCGGCGCGCACCCGCGACGAGGATGCCATCGGCACCCCGCCGCCGGGCCCGACCCTGGTGCCCGCCGAACGCTACTACTCCCCCGCCTTCGCCGCGCTCGAGGTGGAGCGGATGTGGCCGCGGGTGTGGCAACTGGCCTGCATGGTCGATCACGTCGCGACCCCCGGCGACTACTTCGAATACCGTTGCGGGCCATACGGTGTGCTGATCGTCCGGGACGACGACGGCGCGCTGCGGGCGTTCCAGAACGTGTGCCGGCACCGCGGCAACTCGTTGTGCAGCGGCTCGGGTTCGGGCCTGCGGGAGCTCAAATGCCGCTATCACGGCTGGACCTGGGACCTGGCCGGCGCGCTCAAACGGGTGCCCGACCGCAAGGGCTTCGGCTCGCTGCGGCTGTCCGACTATCCGCTGATCCCGGCCCGGGTCGACACCTGGGCGGGCCTGGTCTTCGTCAACCTGGACCCCGACGCGATGCCGCTGCCCGAATACCTCGAGGCGATACCCGAGGACATCGCCTGGTGTCGGCTCGACGAATTCCGTTGCTACGCCACCCTCACCGTCGAGGTCGACGCCAACTGGAAGACCATCGCCGACGGCTACAGCGAGACCTACCACATCCAGACGTTGCATCCCGAGCTGTTGCGCTGCGTGGACGATATCCATGCGCCGCAACAGATTTGGCGGCATACCGGAAAGTCCGATCAGCCCTACGGCGTGCCGAGCCCACGTTTCGAGGGCGCGCTCAGCGACGAAGAGGTCTGGGACGCTTACGTTTCCACCCAGGGCGCGCTGATGGGTGCAGCCGAGGGCACGCCGTTTCCCGCCGCCGACCGCCGACCCGGGCAGACGGTGGCCGACCTGATCGCGGACCGCACCCGGGCCTTCGCCGCGACCCGCGGCGTCGATTTGGGCTGGGCCGACACTGATCGGATCACCCGGCTGCACCAGTACAACGTCTTTCCCAACATGACGTTTCTGACCAACGCCGACCACCTCACCGTCATGTGCTCGCGGCCCGCGCCCGACCCGGCCGCCGCGCCCGACAAGGGCGAGCTGGTGATGTTCCTGACCACCCGGATGCCGCCGGGCGCGCCGCGCACCAAGCCGACCGATGTCCGGATGAGCGCCGGGGAAGCCGAGCCCGGGCTGGTGCTTACCCAGGACATCGCGGTGCTCGCCGGCCTGCAGCGCGGCATGCACCAGCCCGGCTTCACGCATCTGGTGCTGTCCAGCGAGGAGCGGCGGGTGATCAACATGCACCGCAACCTGGAACGCTACCTGGACCTACCCGCCGCACAGCGGATGAGCGGCGGTGCCGGGACGTGACCGCCGGCCGCAGAATCCGTGTACACAACGCCAAAGCGGGCCCCGGCGATTTAGAATCCCGCTTGTGATGACCCCGTCTTACCCCTGGGGGGACGATCGAGGGCAACTTGCGCAGCAACTACGGCTGCGGTATCACACGCTCCGCCGGCGGCGCGCGCGGCGACTGTGCCACAGTTTCGAACGGGTGGGTGTTCGGACGGCGCCGGAGCGGCTGCGGGAAATGCTGGCGGGCGCGCCGCTGGCCGCTCATGAAGTGATCAACGTGAATTTCGCGTTGATCGCGATCCAGCTGAACCGGGAGGCCCGGGTCGCCCGGTACCGGCGGCTCAGGCAGCGCGGAGCCCGCTCGCTGATGTTCGCCGGGCTGATCATGGTGGTGATCAACTTCCTGATGTGCATGGCCTACCTGCTGCTCAATCTCGCGGAGCCGGCGGCGCCCCTGTAGGCCCCCGGTGGCTCGTCAGCGCGGGGCGACGATGCCGTTGTCGTAGGCGTAGACGATCGCGGCGGCCCGGTCGCGCAGATCGAGTTTGCCGAAGATCCGGCCGATGTGGCTTTTCACGGTGACCCCGGAGATGCACAGTTCGTCGGCGATCTCGCTGTTGGACAAGCCTTTTCCGATCAACGTCAACACGTCCCGCTCGCGGGTGGTCAGTTCGGCGATCGCGGCGCCGTGGGGGCCGGGCGCGGCCTTGCGGTAGGTGGTGAGCACCCGCGAGGTCACCGCGGGGTCGAGGTAGCCCTCGCCCCGGGCGACCGCCCGCACCGCGCGGATCAGTTCCTCGGCGGAGGAGTCTTTGAGCACGAAGCCCGCCGCGCCGGCGCGCAGCGCACCGGACAACAGCTCGTCCTCGTTGAAGGTGGTCAGCGCGAGCACCGGCGGTCTGCCGCCCAGCCGACGGGTCGCCTCGATGCCGTCGACGCGGCGCATCCGCAGGTCCATCACGACGACGTCGGGCCGGTGCGCGGCGACCGCGGCGGGCACCTCGTCGCCGTCGGCGCACTCGGCGACGATGACGAATCCGTCCTTGCGGCGCAGGATCCGGCGCAGCCCGGAACGCACCAGGTCCTGGTCGTCGACGAGCAGCACGGTGATCTCGGGGGCCGGGTCGGTCACGCCTTACCACACCACCACGGTCGCCAGGAGCCGTCGCTTTCCTGCAGCGGGATCTCGGCGCACACCGACCACCCGTCCCGGGTGGGGCCGACGTCGATGGCACCGCCGAGCAGCTCGACGCGCTGGCGCATGCCGCGCAGGCCGCGCCCCTCCGGCGACCGCGCGGCCACCACCGCAGCCGGCAGTATGTTGGTTACCGCCAGCCGCGCCGACGCCGGGGAAATATCAAGCACCACACCGGCTTTCGACTCGGGCGCATGCTTGGCGATGTTGGCCAGCGACTCCTGCGTGATGCGGTACAGCGCCAGCCCCACCGCCGGCGAGACGTGATCGGCGGGTCCCTCGACGCACAGCGTGACGGCCAGGCCGGCGCGGCGGAAGCCGTCGACCAGGGACGCGACGTCGTCGAGGCCGGGTTCGGGGGTGGTCGGCGCGGCTTTGGTGGGCCAGTTGTCCAGCAGCCCGACGGTGCGGCGGATGTCGGCCATCGCCTGGCGGCCCAGCCGTTCGGCCTGCTCGAGCGCCTCCACCGCGTCGTCGACGTCGCGATCCTGCTGCAACGCCCGCCGCGCCCCCGTCACGTGCAACAGCGTGATGCTCAGCGAATGCGCGATGACGTCGTGCACCTCGCGGGCGATGCGCCGCCGCTCGTCGGCGGCGGCGTGCTCGGCCAGCATCTGCTGCGCCTCGATCTGTTCGGCCACCAGCAACCGCTGGGTGCGCATCAAGTAGCCCAGCAGCCAGGCCACCACGATGAACCCCAGGTACAACACGATCGCGTCGAGGCGGTGCAGCGCGGCCGCGGTGAGCAACAGCGCGGCCGCCGACGCGGCGGCCAGCAGGCCGCCCACCACCGAGGCCAGCGTCGCGACGACGAGGACCATCAGGACCAACAGGGCCGGCGCGAAATCGGCGCGAATGGGCGTGGACGTGACGAACAGCGTCAGCGCGGTCGACGCCGTCCAGGTCGCCCACAACGGCCCCGGGGTCATTTTCATGTTGAAGACGAAGAACGCCACCGTGGGCGACAGCGCGATGGCGAACGCGGTCAGCGACACGGGCAGGTCGGCGGCGGGCCGCTGCAGCGTCCCGATGGTGCCGCCGAGCAGCAGGGCCGCATCGACGGCGATCAGCGACGCCCACGTAAGACCGACGGGAATCAGCTCGCCGCGGCGGCGAAGCTGTTCGCGCAGGTGACATATTGCGGCGCGCAACATCGTCCAATCCTAGAAGAGCCCCGCCGGCCGCAACATCATCCCGCGGTCGGCACCCGGCTCCGCCCGTGGTAGGAGGCAAAGACTGCACTTCGGCACGACGCGCGAGGGCTTGCACTTTCCTAGCGTCGAGTCATGACATGGGCACTGCTGCACGACCGGATGGCCTTCATGGCCGAAGTGATCAAGACCGCCGAGACCGACCCGTCCGCGGCGCTCGCGTTGATCGACAACTCCCCCAGGGTGCCCGAGCTGTTCGGCGACGCAGAGGGTTTGATGTTGTCGCTCGGCCAGCGCTGGATCACCACGCTGGTGGCCAAGCTCGACCAGGCGGCCCACGAGGGCACGTCGGCCGAACAGGTGCGGGCCGATCTCGAGGCCGCCTCGCCCGGGCTGCACGCGCTGGTGACCATCGGCGCGCGTCGCTCGCTGCGGATGCGGTCGATGGCGCGCGGTGAGCACGTCGCTGTCAGCCTGTTCGGCGGGCCCTCGGGCGATCGGCAGACCGTTGCCTGACCGGCCGGGCATCCTCGGGCGGCTGACCGGCCGGTACGCGCTGCTGGTGGTGGGGCTGTGGGTGCTGGCCGCGGCCGTCGCCAATGTGGCTGTGCCGCAACTGGAACGGGTGGTCGACAGCCACGCCCGGTCCTTCATGCCGCCGAGCGCCCCGAGCGCGGTGGCCGCCGCCCGGGCCGCCCAGTTGTTCGACCAGACGCCGAGCAACAACTTCGTTTACGTTGTGCTGGAACGCAATCAGCGGCTGGGCGCCGGCGATCGGCAGTTCTACGACGCGTTGGCGGCGGCGCTGGGCTCGGACCACCGGCACGTGTACGCGGTGACCGACCTGTGGTCACAGCCCGCCACCGCGGCCGGCGCCCAGAGCACCGACGGCCAGGCCGTCAGCGTGATGGTCCGGCTGGCCGGCATGCTCGGCACTGCCCAGGCCCGCGATTCGGTGAACGCGGTGCGCGCCACCGCCCAGAAGCTCGGCCCGCCGGCCGGCCTTGCAGGTCCATGTCACGGGCCCCGGCGCCACCATCGTCGACGAATTCTCCGCGATCGACCGGCAGATGCTGGGGATCACCGCCGCCACCATCGGCCTGATCCTGCTGTTGCTGCTGGTGGTGTACCGGTCGCCGGTCGCCGCGGCGATCCCGCTGATCTCGGTGGGGCTCGCCCTCGCGCTGGCCCGCGCCGTCGTCGCCGCCCTCGGGCAGGCCAATGTGGTTGAGGTGTCGCTGTTTTCGGTTGCGCTGATGGCCGCCATGACACTGGGCGCCGGCACCGATTACGCGATCTTCCTGGTGGGCCGCTACCACGAAGCGCGGCGCGGCGGCGTCGCGCCGGCCCAGGCGCTGACCGTGGCCTACCGTTCCATCGCGCCCGTGGTGATCGGGTCGGCGCTGACCGTGTCTGTGGCATTGGCCTGCCTGGTTTTCGCCCACGTGGGATCGTTCCGCAGCGCCGGATTACCTTGCGCTATCGGCATTCTGGCCACCATGGTGGCGGCGCTGACGTTGACGCCCGCGCTGATGAGCCTGGCGGTGCGGCGCAGATACCTGGAACCGCGGCCGTCGCGCACCGCGCGGCGCTGGCGCCGGGTGGGCACCACCGTGGCGCGCTGGCCCGGTCCGATCCTGGTCGCCGCGTTGGGGTTGACCCTGCTGGTCGCCCTGCCGCTGGCCGGCATGCGGATCGGCTTCAACGAGCCCGCCGCCACGCCGTCGTCCACCGACTCCAACCGCGGATACGCCAGCGCCGGCCGGCATTTCCCGGAGAACGCGTTGCTGCCCGACGTCATCGCCATTCGGGCCGACCACGACCTGCGCAACCCGGCGGGCTTGATCGCCATCGAACGGATCACGCGGCACATCATGGCCGTCCCCGGCGTGCGTGCCGTGCAATCCGCCAGCCGCCCGGACGGCAAGGTGCCCGAACAGGCGACGTTGAGCTATCAGGCCGGGGTGCTGGGCCGCCAGTTCGGCGACACCGTGGATTCGCTGACCCAGCGCCTGGCGCGGGTCTCCGAGCTGGACGGCGCGCTGGCGCAGACCCAGCAAGCGGTGGATGGCCTCGGCAACGGATTACACGGCGGCAGCGCGGGTTTGGCCGACATGTCGGGCGCGGCCGACGACATGCGGGCCGGGATGGACGGCCTGCAGCGCAACGTCACCACGGTGTCGGGCTACCTCGACCCGCTGCGCGACTTCGTCGGGCGGACCCCCGACTGCGCCGCCAACCCGATCTGCTCGATGGTGGACCGGGTGCTGGCGCCGGTCGACAGCCTGGTGCAGACGTCGGCGCAACTCGGCTCCGGAGCCGCGAAACTGACCACCGGCTCCAACACCGCCGCCACCGCGATGGCCGGGCTGCCGCAGAACGTTGACGCGATGAAAAGCGCCCTGGTGCAGGCGCGTTCGGCGACGCGCGATCTGCTGGGACTGTCCGACACGCTGGGGCCGCAGATGCGCCAGCTGACCGACTACCTCAACGAGATCAGCACCCAGTTCCAGGGCAGTGCCGCCGCGGATTTCTACCTGCCGCAGCGCGCGCTCACCGATCCGCGCTACACCGCCGTGCTGAACCACTTGATCTCGCAAACCGGCCGCGCCGCTTACCTGTTGGTGTACGGCGACGGCGCGGAGTGGGGCGCCGACGGTGCCGAGCGGGCCGAGCAGGTGCGCGCGGCCATCAAGGAGGCCACCAAGGAAGGCACCCTGACCCCCGTGGAGGTCGACCTCGCCGGGGTCGGCCCGGTCACCGCCGACCTGCAGCGCTTCGTGGCCGACGACACCCGGCTGCTGGTGGGCGCCGCGCTGGTGCTGATCTTCCTGATCGTCACCGCGATGCTGCGCAGCCCCGTGGCGGGCCTGGTGGTGGTCGGGACCGTCGTCACGTCATACGCCTCGGCGATCGGTGCCAGCGTGCTGGTCTGGCAGCACCTGCTGCATCAGGAGCTGCACTGGGCGGTCGCCCCGATCGCGTTCATCGCGTTGATCGCCGTCGGCGCGGACTACAACCTGCTGCTGGCGTTGCGCATCAAACAGGAAGCGGCGGCGGGACTTCGGACCGGGATCATCCGCGCCTTCGGCGGCACCGGCGGGGTGGTCACCGTCGCCGGCATCATCTTCGGGCTGACCATGCTGGCGCTGCTGACCAGCAGCGTGCTCAGCATCGCCCAGATCGGCACCACCATCGCCGTCGGTCTGCTGCTGGACACTCTGGTGGTGCGGGCGTTCATCGTCCCGTCCATCGTGGCGCTGTTGGGCCGCTGGTTCTGGTGGCCCAGTCCCCTGCCCCGCCGCGGCGTCGCACGCGTCGTGAAAACGGTTGAGCCGCAACCGGTCAGCGTCGCTACTGCGGTGTGATGACCGTGGACGGCAGCCCGACCAGCACGCCCTCGACGTCGCCGTCGGCGCTGAGCAGCAGGCCACGTCCCGGCGGCAGCGCCTGGGCGCGGACGTTGCGGTTGATCCGGTTCTGCGGGTCGTTATCCATATACAGCTGAGCGACTTTCGCGGAGTTCTGGAACCTGATCCACGGATCCATCTGCAGGGTGGCCCAGTTCGCGCTGTTGCGGGTGGTGAACACGTGCAGGCCGATCTGGCGGGCCCGCTCCATCAGCTTCCACAACGCCGCGCCCACCGGCGGCTTGGGCGGGTAGCTCTGATCGGGCCGCAGGTCGCCGATGTCGTCGATGAGCACGAAATGCCGTGGGCCTTCCCACGGTTTGAGGGCGCGCAGCTCCTCCTGGCTCAGGCCCTTGGGCGGCAGCCGGGGCAGCAGGATCTGTTGGGCCAGTGCGGTGATCACCTCGTCGATCTCGTCCTGGTCGTAGGCGTAGGCGCGCACATAGCCCGGGCCGTGCAGATCGCGCAGCCCGTGCGGAGCGGTCTTGGGGTCGATCAGCGTCAGCTGCGCTTCCTCCGGGCTGAACCGGCTCATGATCGCTTCCCCGATTGCCACCAGCGACAAGGTCTTTCCGCAGCCTTGCCGCCCCAGGATCATCAGCCCGGGGCTTTCCCGGAGGTTGATGGGCACCGGGCCCAGCTCGTGCCGCTCGCCGATGGCGAACGCGATCGACAGGTCGTCCCCGCTCGGGTGTGCAGCCTGGTACTCCAGGATCGTCTTGAGTTCCACCCGCTGCGGCAGCCGCTGCAGGGTGGCGTGCTTGGTGACGCCCGCGACGTCGGCGATGCGGGCACCCACGTCGACGATGCTGACCATCTGGCCGGTCGCTGGGTCGGTCAGCGCCGGCACCCCCACCCGCAGCTCGTGCAGGCTGTCGGTCAGCCCGAACCCGGGCCGGTTCAGCGTGCGCCGGGCCGCGTCGCGTGACTCCAGCGACGAGTGCCCCATCTGGCTTTCGCTCGGATCGGCCAGCCGCAATTGGATTCGCGCCGTGGCGTTTTGCAGCAGGCTCTGCCGCTGCCCGTGGATCCAGCCGCCCGCGCTGCACATCACGTGCACCCCGTACTCGGGGCCGCGGCTACTCAACGAGATGATGCGGTCACCCAGCACGGTGTCCTTGGAGTACAGGTCGTCGTAGTCGTCGACCACCACGAACACATCCCCGAACGGGTCGTTGGCGTCGGTGCCGCCCAGCCCGTCACTGCCCGGACCGAAGCGGCGCTCCCGGAACCCGTCGAGGTCGATCTTGAGTTGCCGGAACGAATTCTCGCGGGCGTCGATCAGCGCGTCCATGCTGCTCAAGATCCGCTCGATGCCCTCCGCGTCCTTCGGGGACACGATGTCGGTGACGTGCGGCAGCGAGGCGGCCTGGGCCAGCGTCGCCCCGCCGATGCAGAAGAACGTCACCCGCGCCGGGCTGTACATCGTTGCGGCCGAGCACATCAGCGTCATCAGCGTGGTGGTCTTGCCGCGCTGCTTGGCGCCGACCACGATCACGTTGCTGCGCAGCGCGTCGACGGCGTGGACCACCTGCTTGGACTCCTCGGGGATGTCCATGACACCCACCGGGAACATCAGGCCCGGGTTCTGCCCGTAGTCGACGTGCCAGGGCTTGCCCCGGTACCCGGCGACCAGGACGTCGATCGGTTCGGGATCCTCCAGCGGCTCCAGCCAGGGCCGCCGCGGCGAGCGGTGCGGCACGTTCTGCAGCGACTCGCGCAGCACGTCCACGATCTTCTTGCGCTTGAAACCGTCTTCGTAGTAAAGGAATTCGTCCGGCTCGGCGTCGACGGCGGCGGCCTGCTCCAGCGCGGTCGCATCGGCGGCGTCCAGCGGCTGGTACTGCCAGTTGTACAGCCGCGGCTTGGTCAACGTCATGTCGACGGTGGCGGCGACCTCCTTGGTCTTGGGAACCACGAACGGCGCGGACAGGTAGAAGCAGCGGAACGGCTCCAGGTCGCGCGGCCCCACCTTCAGCAGACCGAAGCCGTTCTCCTTCGACGGCAGGTGGTAGGCGGCGTCCGAGCCGATCACCTCGCGGCTGTCGTCCCCGGATTCGGCGCGCAGCGCGATGCGGAATGCGATGTTGGACTTGACCTTTTGCAGCGAGGACAGGTCCAGGCGCTGGCCTCCCAGCATGAAGAAGACGTTGGCGCCGCGGCCCTCCTGACCGATGTGGATGATGAGGTTGATCCACTTCTCGTGGTTGGCGAACAGTTCCAGGTACTCGTCGACGATCACCAGCAGGACCGGCACCGGGGGCAGATCGCGCCCGGCGAGCCGGATCTCCTCGTAGTCGTTGGCGTCACGTGCGCCCACCGAGGTGAACAGCTCGTACCGCTGTTTGATCTCGCCGTCGATGACCCGGCGCATCCGCTCGGCCAGGTGCCGTTCGTCCTTGCCCAGGTTGGACAGCGCGGCCACGACGTGCGGGATGCCCAGGATGTCCTGGGCCGCCGACTCGAACTTCATGTCGACGAAGATGACGTTGAACGTCTCCGGCGAGTGCGTCAGCGCGATGCCGTAGACCAGGGACAGGAAGAACTCCGACTTGCCCGAGCCGCTGGTGCCGATCACCACCGAGTGGAAACCGAAGCCGCCGAAGTCTTTTGCCCGGATGATGATGTTCTGCAGCTCGCCGTTGGGTTTCGCCCCCACCGGGACCTCGCACCAGCGTTCGTCGCCGCGGCCCCGCCGCTCGGCCCACAACCGGTCCACGTCCAACTCCCGGGGGTCGCTGATGCCCAGCGCCCGCAGCAGTTCGGTGGCGCCGCTGACCGAGTCGTCGATCTCGCTGCGGCTGGTCGGCGACCACCGCGCCATCGCCCGCGCGTACCGGTAGGCGCGGTGGATGGACAGCTGGTCGGCGTGGGCGAAGAACTTGTTGCGCACCCGCAGCAGCGGGGCCGGGCGGCCGTCCTCGCCGTCGGCGTCCGAGCCGTTGCGGCGCAACGCGATTTCGCCGTTGGTCGAGCCGTTGGGTGTGCTGTGCCGCTCGCTGAGCTCGAACACCTGGTCCTTGGCGAAGCCGACTCCGGTGCCCACCCGGGATGCGATGCGCAGCAGCGTGATTCCGGCCTTGCCGACCTGGCCGACCACGCTCTCCCAGGCATCGGGGCTGCCGGTGTTGTCGTCGACGATCACCAGGTGCGGGCCGAGATCGACGGTGTCGGTGGCGGTTTCCAGCGCCGAGCCCATGGCGGTGGGGCTGGCCGCCGCCAGCGGTGTCCAGGGACCGCGTTTGCCTTTCATGTGCAGCTCGGCGCCCAGGGTGGCCTCGAGTTCCTCCGGGGTGGCGAAGACCAGCCGCCGCCACCCGCAGGCGTCGAACAGCTCGTCGTGCAGGTTGTGCGGCAGCCACACGATCCACGACCACACCTCGGGATTGCGGGTCACCACCAGCAGCTTGACGTCGCGCGGGTTGTGGAACACCGCCAGCGAGCACAGCACCGAACGCATCAGCGACCGCAGCCGGTCCAGGTCCTCGCCGACGAAGCTGAATCCGGGTGCCGAGCGCAGGTTCACCACCTTGGCGATGTCGCGAATCTTGCGCTGCTCCAAGATGAAATCGCGCAGGGCCTGCCCGGTGACCGGCTCGAGCTCCTCGTCGGAGGCGATGTCGGGCCAGGTCACCGACAGCACCGAGTCCGGCGCATGCTGGACGCCGGTGCCCAGGCGCACCTCCAGGAAGTCGTCGTCGCCCCGGCCGCGTTCCCACATGCGCGGGCCGCCGATGATGGCGCCCAACCCGCGCGGGTCGGAGTGCACCGAGTTCTGCCATTCGCGTTGCGCGCACACGGCGCTTTGGATTTCGTCGCGGTTGCTGTCCAGGTCCCGGAGATAGCGGCGGCGGCCCTTTTCCATTTCGCCCCAGGTGATCTTGCGGGCCCGCCCGAAGCGACCGGAGAACGCGAGCATGCTGAAGGCGCCGATGCCCATCAACGGGAAGAAACCGGTGGACAGGCTGCGCACGCCGGAGACGTACAGCATGACGATGGTGCCGATCAGCGCGACGATCAGGGCCGGAACCCCGATCATCACCCAGATGTTGCGCGGTTCGCGTTCCGGCAGGGCGATGGGGGCGGCGGGTGCCACCCGAACCGGTTTCGGCGGCTCGATCTTGACGCGGTTGATGGGGAACGCTTTCTTGGACATTCTCTAGCCTCCCGGCTTCGCCGATGTGGTCACCACAGCCACCTTGCCCAACGCGGGCACCGTGTCGCGCGCCAAAAGCGCTGCCTCCCTTGACAGCGCGGGGCCGGCGGCGAAGGTTCGCAGCAGCGGCCAGGGCGCTTGCACCGCCGAGCCCGGATCGAGCCCGAGGGCGCGCAATGTCGATTCGTCGTTGGCGATCCCGAACCGGACGCCGTTGTCGGACACCCAGAACAGCGATTCCCGGGAATCGGAGGTGACCACGCCGCTGGTCGACGTCACGAAGTTCGCCGCGCCCGGCAGCACCAGCACCTGGTTGGCGACCACCGAGGCCGGGTCGCGGTCGTCGCGCACCAGATGCACGATCCGGTTGTCCAGGTACGACGGCGTCGGCAGCCCGCGGCCGTTGTACACGACGACCCGCGCCTGCGGATCCGTCGAGCCCTTCTCCCACCCGACGCAGGTGGTCGGATTAGCCGCGGTGTCAATGAAATTCAGCCGCTTGGTCGGGTAGTAGTCCACCGCCAGCGAGGTCACCTCGGGAATGTTGACCAGCACGTCGGGGGTGACCACCCGCGGCGCCGTCGATCCGTAGGAGTTGGCGCTGCGCAACAGGTCGGCGACGAAGCTGGTCACCTTTTGCACCCCGTCGGGCAGCAACACGTAGAACTGGGTGCCGCCGCTGGCGGTCTGGGCTTGCAGCACCGCACCGACCTGCGAACCCGACACCCACGTCGACGGGGTGCCCGCCAGCGGCACCGGGGGCACACCCAGCGGCTCGGTCGCGGGCAGCGCGTCGAAGAGCGCCCGCGAAATCTCCACCGGCAGCGTCACTCCCGGGTCCAGGCCCAGGCTCAGCGTGACCGCGCGGTTGACCGGGTCGATCTGCGAGCGCTTGCCTCCCCAGATCACGTAGGTGTTGCCCTCGAACGTCACCAGCAATCCGGCGTCGTCGCGCAGCGGTGCCGCGCGGTCGAATCCCTCGAGCGGACCGGCGATCGAGGTCACCACCGGCTTTTCCGGGCTGCGCGGGCGGCCCGCCGTGTCGCACACCGCCCAGGCTGAAATGGCGCCGCGGTGCACCGGCATCGCCGCCGGCGCCCCGGGGATGCCGACCAGCGGGCCCGTCGGATATTTTGCTATCTCAGCGGGTTTCACCCAGGTCGGCTGGTTCGCCGTCCCGGTGGCCAGCCGCGCGGAGGTCAGGTTCAGCGCCGGGTAGAGCCGCCCGTCGATCTTCGCGTAGAGCGCCCCGGAGTCACGGTCCCCGATGATCGTCGAATCACCCACGATGCCAGTGGGTTTCAGCACGTTCAGCAACATCATCCACCCGGAGGCGATGGCCACCAGCACCATGGACAGCACCAGCGCGGCGGTCTGCTTGCGGTCGTCGTGCTTCATGCGCACCGAGAAGCGGGTGGTCGCCGCCCGCAGCCGCCGGTTGTAGAACAGGTGCCCGGAGTTCTGGTCGCGGTTAGACAAACTCAGCGGCATCGTCAGTACCCCTTGGGTGATCGGCGAGGATCGGCCTGCTGAATCCGATCGGCGAGATTCGACGCGTCGGCGGCAACCCCGTAACGGCCCATCGCATAGTTGATGAACGCGCACGCCTGCGCGACCAGGTTGTGGATGTCGCGCGAGGTGCCGCGCTGGTGATAGGCGGCGAAGGTGGGTTCGATGAATTGCCAGGCGCCCTTGCTGGGGGTGCCCCGCGCGGCGTTGGCATCCCAGTCGTTGACCGCGCCGGCGTTGTAGTTCGATTCGCGACGGGCCACCAGGTCCATGCCGCGCTCCCAGCGGGCCCGCGCCGCCGGGTCGTGAATGCCCTTGATATCCAAGGCTTTACGGATGGCGGCCAGCACCGCGGGGCGTCCGCCGGGCTGGTTGGCGGACCCGGCGGCCGGACGGCGGTGGCGGTAGTGCAGGCGTCGCAGCCGCAGCGCGAGCAGCCGCGCGCGCCGCCGCGAGCGGCTGATGTGCCGATGCTGGGTGCGCAGCCGCGCCGCCATGCGGGCCATGGCCTCGCGCCGGCCCAGCGGGGTATCGGCGGCCGGTGCCGCGTCGGCCAGCGCGGCGTCCAGCACCGCGCCCGTCGCCGCCCGGCCGTGCGCGTGATCGGCCCGCGCCGCCGTCAGGCCGGTCCGCAGCGCCCGGTCGGCGTCGTCCGACTGCGCCAGCCGTTGCGTCAAGGCACCCGACCGGGCGACAACGGCGGCCGGAAGCGTGGACGGTGACGTGGTGCGGGGCCGGGCCGTCGGGGCACCGAGGGGGTCGCGGGTAGGGGCGCCGGCGAACAGTTCGTGGCCGCGCGACAACGCGGCGACCGCTTGCATTCTCAGGGGATCGGTCACCGGCTTCCCCACCCCGATCCACCTGCGCGCCGTGGCGGCGCCGCATCCTTACCGGACACTCGAGCTAGTACTCCCACACCCTCCTGGCCGCGAACGCCGCAGACCTACCAATAGCATGCACGTATCGACAGTTCTGCTGTCAATAACGGGCAATCCGGGCTGACCCGCGCATGGGAATCGTTGGGATCGGCCGGCCGCGATTACGTAGCGACCCTACTGCGGTGGGACCCACCCGACCACTCACCTCTGGTTTCGGGGTGGACTATTCCTTGGGCTCGTCGTCGGACGGCATGATCACGATCCGGCGGTTGGGCCGGTTGGTGACCACGGTCGGCTTGGCCTCGCCGGGCTTGCTGCCCGGAGCGCTGGGCGGGATCGTCAAGCGGCCCTTGACCGGCTGGCCGTTGGGCACGCCCGGGGCGGTGACCCGCTTCTCGACCGGCTTGTCCTTGTTGCCGCCTTCGCCGCCGGCGCCCATCGCGCCCGGCGGCATCATCGGCATGCCCGTCATGCCGGTTTGTCCGGGCATGGCGGGCATCCCGCCGGTCGGCGGCATCATCGCGGCTTTGGCGCCGGCCGGGGTGGTCGGCGGGGATGACGTCGGCACCGGCGGCGGGCCCAGCGAGCTGGTCGGAACCGTGCCGCCCCCGCCCAAGCCGGCGCCGCCGCCACCCGCGCCCGCACCGCCGCCCAGGCCGGATCCGGCGCCGCCGACGCTGTCGACCAGATGCGCGTTGTCGGCCAGCGACGCCGCGCCGTGGGCGCCCTGAACCGCGCTCATCAGCGGCTGCAGGGCGCTTTGGCCGGCCTGCATCGCCTGCTGGGGAAGCTGGGTGAGCGGTCCCATGACGCCGCCCATCGCCCCGCCGAGGGCGCCGGTGACGCTGGACAGCATCTGCTGCAGCATCTGCATCTCTTGCGAGCCGTTGGCCTCGTTGGCCGGGAACTTCGCGGCGGCGTCGGCGGCACGGGCCTTGCGGTCCGCGTCGGCGGCGGCGGCGTCGGCGGCGTCCTTGGGGACGTTGGCGTTGCCGGCCCCGCCGACCATGCCCTGCCCGGCGTCGGCGGGTGACGTACCGCCCGGCGGCACCGGAAACGGCCGCGGAATCGACGCCGGTGGTCCCCCGACTATCGCCGTAGTAGTCGGCAGATCATTTTTGATAATTCCCCCGGGACCACCCACGACCTCACCTCCACCCCGCTCGTTCGACGCTTATCCAAGCGCTGGCGATCATTCGTATCGCCATTTTGTCACAGCGCGCCGATAAAGGTATTCACCCGAGGAATGCGGGCTACGAGCCGGCGCGGTGGTTGATTGCCTGGAACCAGGCCAGGTGATAGTGCGCGAGGTACTCGTGGCCGTCGATCAACGCCTGGATGGCCGCCAAAAGCATCCAGTCCCCGACAGCCGCCGGGTCGTGATGGGGATATGCCGTTAATACCGCGTGCTGAATTTCGGCGGTGCATTCGCGCAGCATCCGGATTTCGCTTTCCAGCACACCCGTCTTCCGCACCGCCGGTGCCGCGACCGCCTGGGCGATGCGCGGCAGGCCGTCGCGACGGCGGACGGCGTCCACCAGCGTGGGGCCCAGCTCGTCTATCTGCGGTGCGGCCGAGCGGGCCGGCCGATCGCCGCTGAGCGTCGGCTCGTCCGAACCCGGTTCGGCCACATAGGTATTGGCGTGATGGGCGGCCGCGACCGTGACCGCGCCGAGCAGGTCCACCACATTGGCGTCGTGGCGGCGGGCGGTCGGCTCGAGCAGGGTGACGTGGGCGGGCAGCCGGACGTGCGGTGGAATCCACCCGCTCGCAAGGTCGGTGACAAGGAGCGTGGTGGTGCCGTCGTCGCGCAGCCCCGCCGCCCAGGACAGGCGGGGTTCCTGCCGGGCTACCGCGTCGACGAGTCGCTGCAGCCGCTGCTGTTCGGCCGCCCGACTGGATGCGGCGCCGGCGGTCGCGCCCGCGGCCGCCGATACCGCCGATGCGTTCGC
>Ga0164242_10000374_pt1 | contig 55010 bp, 91 predicted proteins | sample OricomgcompostMG_FD_108783 | JGI IMG/M metagenome (GOLD analysis project Ga0164242, IMG submission 108783) | Miracle-Growth compost microbial communities from Emeryville, California, USA - Original compost - Miracle growth compost (MG) ...
AAGCCGCAGTTTGCCATGTTCCAGGAGTATCTGGACCTCATCGGGGTGCCGTGGGTCCGCAAGTACGGCGTCGAGGCCGACGACCTGATCGCCTCCATAGTCGACAAGGCAGCGGGTGTGCCGACCATCGTGGTGTCGGCGGATCATGATCTGCTGCAGTTGGTGTCGGACACCGTCACCGTGTATCGTCCCTCCATCGGCAAGACGCCGGAGGTGATGTACGACCCTGCCACGGTGCATGCCAAGTACGGCCTGTGGCCATCTCAACTCCCCGAGATGTGGGCCATGATGGGCGATACCGGCGACGGGGTGAGGGGTATCGAGAAGGTAGGACCGAAGACCGCCACCAAGTACCTATTGAAGCACGGATCCCTGGAGGCCGTCATAGCCAACGAGGCCAAGGTTAAAGATAATGATAGCCTTGTCCGGGAGAACTTGGACCTGATTCGACTCGACGGCTCCAGGAATTTCGATGACATCCCGGACGATCTTGATCTATATTTCGATCCACAGTCGACACCGGAACTTCGTACGTTCCTGAAGCGGTATGAATTGGGTTCGGTAATGGCGAAGATGGATCAGGGAACGCTCTGGAGGTAGTGCGACATGTTGAATGCGATGGTGTATCGTGCCGCAAAAGAGCATCGAGCGATATCTGTCAAGATGACGGGTGGGGATGAAATAACCGGCTTTCCGGTGTCAATCAGTGACGAATGGCTTGAGCTTTTCTACCCCAGCTTCGGTGAGGAATGGCTTATCCAGATAGCCAACATCTCTTATGTGAGCCCACTCCGGATGGATGTGGAAAGCTTCACAGGTTCCGAATCCCGAGAAAAGACTTTGTACCGTATGGCACCCCTCGTGAGGGCAGCTAATACATACCTGGCAGATTATAAGGAAGGCCCCAATGGAACACTTTAGCGAGATGGACGAGGGCGAGAAACTGCTAGGACACAGGGCCGAAAAGTTCTCTCTAGATGACATGTTGCCTTACATTCAGGCGATGGCCAAAGCCCGCCTGGGACACCGACTCTACATGGACGGTAAGGCACGGGGCCAGATGCGTCGGCTGCGCACCATGTACAAGGGTGACGCCGGGCTCATTCTTAAGTGGATCTTCTTCCAGTATGGTGGCCAAAAGGGCGGAGAAGACTTTCAGCTCTCCTGGTTCTGTCAGGCCAATCAGTGGTGGCTCGATCGTATGCATTCAGAAGCCATGAGCGCATACGCACCGCGCCCGAAGGTCTCGGCAGATAACGACGGTTTCGCATCCTACAGAGATTTCCAGCATGCCTTTGCCTCTTGACAAGCGATTCCTATCTAACGAGGATGCCCAGCGTCTGTACGAGAAGTACCCTGACCTCAGGCCTGATCCAGATGAGTATTGTCCCACCTGCGGTAAGCGCGGCGTCTATAAGTGGCAGGGCGTTGAGCATGTGTGCGACTGTGCGCAGCAGCTCCAATTCTATAAGCACTATCTCAATGCAGGCATAGGAGTTCTGTACCAGCGCCTATCGTGGGATGACTTCGAGGGCGACAAGGCGCTGCGCGGCCTGGTGATGGACACCTACCTCAAGAATCATGAGCGCATGGTGTCCGGAGGCGTCAGCCTTATCCTGACCGGAGAATTCGGCGTCGGCAAGACATTCGCGATGAACCTTCTCTTGAAGGATCTACTGCATCTGGGTTATACCTGCTACGCCACGACATTCGCTGGCATGATCGAGATGTTTACCGCTGGATGGTCCTCCAAGGAGGATAAGGCATTCTTCCAGCGCCGTGTCACCATGTCGCAGGTTCTTTTGCTAGACGACCTCGGTCGAGAGTACAAGAGTAACAACAAGCTGTCAGAGACGACATTCGACTTCCTGCTCAGAACCAGGGTGCAGAATGGCCGTCCTACGTTCATAACCACCAATATGACCACCGCCCAGCTCCGTGAGGGGTATGGATCTGCGGTGATCAGTTTGCTAAGCGAAAATGCTATCCTGCAGGAAGTGTCCGGCAGCGACTTTCGCAAGAAGGCACAACACAGGACCATGGCCGAGATCACCTCAGGGAGTGTCAGGCCAATAGTTTAGAGGGGCGACTCACACCTAGTGAATCTTGAGGAAAGCATCCTTTCGTCCCTGGATGAAAGCGCCAACGTCGAGCGCGCCTGGGACCTCGGCCTCAAGGCTGATCATTTCGAATCACCCATCAATAGGGCCGTATTCGAATTCATTCTTGAATACTGGTTCGACAGCAACCGTCAGGTTGCTCCGACTATCGATGTCATCGAGCACGAGTTCTCCGGGTTCAAGTACACCAAGCCCAAAGAGACGCTGACGTGGCTCATCGAGACGATCCAGGGTCGGTACCGGGATAACGGCCTGGCCGACGTCCTGGAGACAGTAGCCCAGGACCTCGGTTCGGGCGATGGCGATCTTGCGCTGCGGCGCATGAGCAGCATGGCGTGGGACCTGACGCAGTCGATCACCAATCGACGCTCCGTGTCGGACATGGCTGAGAACTATGATGAGCGGCGTCTGCGGTATGCGGAGCGCACCCAGTTCTCCGGACAGGTCAAGGGTGCCTCCACCGGCCTGGCAGAGGTAGATGCCCACATGTACGGTATCCTGCCATCCGAGCTGGCTGTACTTGTGGGGTACGCAGGCACCGGTAAGACATGGTTCCTCGCATCGGCGGCGATAGCGGCTCTACGGGCGGGCTGGAGGCCTTATCTGGTGTCTCTGGAGCTTTCGCGCAAGGATGTGGAGGATCGCCTGGACTGTCTGGCCTCCGGTGTGCCCTACACCCCCATGACGCGCGGAGAGCTGACGCCGGAAGAGACCAAGGCACTACTGGAGGCGCAGGCCGAGATCCGCGACACCGGATCGCTGTTCGTGGACCATCCGCCCATGGATGAGCGCACGGTGCAGAGCATCGTCAACCGGGCACGGCAGCGAGGGGCGAACTACATACTGCTGGACCAGCTCTCTTTCATTCGACCACGCAAGGAGTACAAGACCCGCACCGACAGCATCACCGAGGTCACCAACGAGCTGAAGGTGGAGATCTCGGAAGACGAGTCAAAGCACATGGCAGTTCTCATGGCCGCTCAGTTCAACCGCGAGATGAAGAAGACCGGTAAGGCGGAGCTGCACAACATTGCCCTCTCGTCCAATATCGAGCAGGTGGTGGACCATGCCTTCGCTATCAGCCAGAATGAGGAGATGAAGGTCAATAACGCTATGCTGCTGGACCAGATGAAGAACCGCCGGGGCGCCAATCAGAAGTGGCTCCTCAATTGGCGACTCAAGCACAGCACACACATCTCGGTGGATCGCCAGATAGCGGATACGGACCTGATGTGAGCTACAAGGTAGGGTTTAGCGCGGTCCAAGAAAGCGGTGGCATTGACAAGGCCATGTACCGCAAGGTGTTGCGTCGTGTCAACCCACTGGCGGTGCTGGAATACTATGGAGCCCAGAACATATACCAGAAGGGTGATGAGCTGATCCACTCCTGTCTGCTGGACAGGGTATACCCGCATCACAGCAATGGTGACAAGTCGCCGTCTGCTTCGCTCAACACGGAGAAGCTGGTATACAACTGCTTCACTGGCGGTGGTGGGGACATCCTCTGGCTGGTGCAAGAGCTGGAGCGCTGCGACCGGGTGCATGCGCTGGACCGCTTGTCCCGTCTCGGCATGGAGGACTGGGAGGAGAATGACCTCCAGTCGGCCCTGGACAATGTCCGGAAGCTGTTGCGTAGCGATACTTTCGAAGCCCCCATGCCCACCTACTCCACCTTCATCCTGGAGCCTTGGCTGGCCATTCATCCGTACCTGACGGAGGCTCGTGGGCTCTCGGAAGAGACCATCATGCGCTATAAGCTGGGATACGACCCGGAAGACGTCAGGATCGTCATCCCCCACTTCTGGAATGGCAAGATGGTGGGCTATCAGAAGAGGGCTCTGACCGATGAACGCTGGCCCATGACTCCGATCACCAACGGCGAAGGTGTGCCCAGGTACTGGAACTCTCCCAACTTCCCGAAGGATTCGACCCTGTTCAACTACGACAACGTCGTAGCAAGGGACTGTGATTCGGTGGTGGTGGTCGAGTCGGCCATGTCCGTACTCAAGGCTGAGACCTGGTATGACGAGTATGGCGAGTATGGCAACGTGGTATCCACGTTCAGCGGCAAGGTCAATCAGCAACAGATAGACCATCTTAAAAGATTCGGTACCGTGATACTTGCAATGGATAACGACTCCAGCGGTTGGGGTGGCACCATCAAGCTCTATAACGGCTTGAAGGGGTTTTGCAAGGTGTTCATCATCGACACTCCGGACAAGCTGGACCTCGGTGATCTCACAAAACCAAGCCAATTCGATTCTTGGCTAGCCACCAAGTCGTTGGGCGCGCTCAGTATCGGTAAGTTCAGAAAGCGCATCGAGGAGGTGAAAGTAAAATGGGCTTCAAAAAGTTCACCAACGTCGAGAAGGTAGAGTCGGTTCAAAAGCCTACGCGACGCAGAAGGACCAAGAAGGAGGAGACAGTTGATACGCCGAGAATCGGTGTTGTCGAGTCTACTCCGACAAGGCCAACCCCACCAGAGAAGTCCCCGGTCTAATGTGCTTAGGGAGTTCGGTGAGGCTGGCTATCCATGCGCCTCTACCGAGCTTTCTATTAGGCCAAGAAAGAGATACGATCCGAACGGATACTACAAGCTCTTCGGTGTCGAGCCCTGGGCCTCTACCGATGAGATAAAAGCTGCGTATCATCGCTTGGCCAAAGAGCATCATCCAGACCTCGGCGGCGACAACGATTTCTTTCAGCTCATCACCCAGATCTATGGCGTGCTATCCAACCCTCTGCTGCGCAGGGAGTACGATGAGACACCGGATGAGTGCATCTATCTGGGGAGCATCGAGATTCAAGAGCTGCGCAGGAGACTGCCAGACCTTAACGATAGAGGGGTAGATCCGAAGCCTGATCTCGTAAGAGACGTACGGTATAGCTTCCGGGCCTCATCTGATGTCAGGGAATTGGCTGAGAAATGGTACTCGGTACTGCTTCCGGCTTATCGCTTATATGGGGTCTCTGGTACAGTGGTGCTGTCTTTAGAAGAGATATCCGAGCCGTCCGCCAGGATCGAGGGGCTGATGGAGGTTCTGTCCCTGCCTGAATGGCTGGAGCCGAACTTCTTCACCGCCTTCTACATCATCAATACATTACTAATAAAGCGCTACGGCGAATAACACAGAGAAATGGCTACGGCCGAACCACACTCAAGGAAAGGGAACAACCATGGCCTATAAGGCAGGGTTCGCAGCAGTAAAGGAGGCCGTCGAGGCGGCGGCTAACTCCGGAGGATTCGGCAAGATCGCGCATCCCATCGATGCACTTGCGCCGGTCTCCTTCAAGAAGGACACCAGCACGGTCGTCCGGATCCTCTCGGAGAACGTGCTCTCCATCGGGTTCCACGAGTACATCACTTGCCGTGATGGCAAGCGTCGAGACTTCGTGTGCACTGAAGAGCTGGATGGCGACCTGCGCCGTCCCTGCTTCATCTGCCGGAACTTCACTCGTGAAGTGACCGAGAAGGACGGCTCCAAGAAGCAGATTCCGGTCAAGGCACGCAATGTCGTGCTGGCGGTAGTGGCAGTCAAGGATTGGGATCGTGCCACCAAGAAGAATGTCGAGCGTCAGCGGGAGCTTGACATCCTTGTCGACCCAAGCGATCCGGACGGCCCGACCGAGAAGGTAGAGTGCCCCACCTTCGGAGTGCTCAAGCAGGGCGTCAAGGGCTTCTGGTCCACTCTGAATGGCTACTACGCCAAGTTCGAGACCTACGTGGATAGGGACTACGACGTCTCCCGTGCAGGTGAGAAGCTGGACACCGTGTACACCATCCTGGCCGATGCCGAGGATGGCAGCAAGCCGGAGGATCTGTGGGAGTACTACGGTATCCCTCCGGTAGAGGGAGAAGACGACCCGGTGTTCGCGCGCCTGATCGAGTGGCTGGAGCGGCGTGGAACCGAGGATTACTACAAGCGTCACCTGATCGGTGGCGGCGACACATCCGCGTCAGATGACGGCGATTCATCTGTGTCGGACGAGGGCGAGAGCGAAGGCGCAAGCGAGAAGTCTGAGGCTGCTCCGTCCAAGAGCTTTGCGGAACTCCGCAGCTCAATCGCCAAGCGGTACCCCAAGAAGTAAACCGCTTGGTACTAGGCCGATCTGGCCCCGGCACACTATCTACCCCTAGCTGTGCCTGGGTATAAAAGACAATTGCGCCAGCATCGGTCTCACGCCATGGAGTGACGACTCATCGGGAGAGCCTGACAAGATCAGGCAAGCTGGGTTCGAGCCCCAGCCATGGCACAGTAAGACATAATCCTTTCATTCTATGCGTAGGTCTGACGACCGGAAGCGCTAAAGGAGCAAGTCGGGTATGACACAGCGGTACGTGAACCTGCATTCGCACACTGAATACAGTTTCTTGGATGGCTACACCTCCATCGAATCGATGTTGGATCGCGCCAAAGAGATAGGCGCTCCGGCCGCAGCGATCACCGACCATGGCGATCTGGCTGGTCACATTCCCATGTACCGCAAGGCTCTTGAGCGCGGTATCAAGCCTATCCTTGGCATGGAGGGCTATCTGATCGATCATCCGGTCGAGTACTACCGCGAGAACAAGATGCGAAACTTCTATTCGCATATCATCCTCCTGGCCGAGAATAATGTCGGGCTGTCCAACCTATGGGCGTTGTCCACTCGGGCATACACCGAGAGCTTCTACTACAATCCTCTTTCCGACTGGTCCATGCTGGCCGACCACGCCGAAGGGATTATTGCCACCGATGGATGTCTTCTTTCGTACATGGCCAAGGCTATCCTTGCCGACGACACCGAGCGTTGTCTGAACCTTATCGGCAACTACATCGACACTTTCGGTCGTGACAATTTCTTCATGGAGCTGCACACCTGGCAGTTCATAGATCCTAAGGGCGAGCGGGAGCTGAAGCTAAACGCTGACATGACCAAGGTCAACCTGCGGAAAGTGGAGCTGGCCCAGAAGTACAACATTCCTCTGATCGTCGTCAACGATTCGCACTATGCGCACCCTGGCGACTGGGAGAATCACGCTCTGGTGTGGGAGATTTCTACCCACAACAATGGCGACAAGACCGAGTCCGGTCAGACCGCAGCATGGGCCATGACCGACGACGAAGTACGCACCTGGATGGGCAGATTCGGTATCGCCAGATCGATTGTCGATGAGGCAATCGAGAATACGGCAGCCATAGCTGAGCGCTGCAATGTCACCATAGAGCCGAAGCTGCGCGTGCCTTCGGTCACCGGAAGCGAAGCCACCGACAGAGACCTATTCCTGGATCACATCGAAGAGGGATTCCAGCGCAAGGTAGTGGCGAAGGGCCTGGATGCCGACAAGTACATGCAGCGTCTGCAGGATGAGCTTGACCTGATCATGGAGCTGGAGTTCGACGGGTACTTCAACGTGGTGGCAGACTACACCCAGTTCGCCAAGCGTCGACTGAACATGCTGGTGGGCGCCTCCCGTGGGTCGTCCGGCGGTAGCCTGGTGGCATACCTGTTGGATATCAACGAGATTGATCCTCTTAGGTATGGCCTGATCTTTGAGCGGTTTATCAACCGTGGCCGTGGCACCGGTACCGCCGAGTCCCTGCCGGATATCGACCTCGACTTCCCGCAATCCAAGCGCGGCGAGGTGTTGTCGTACCTGGTAGACAAGTACGGACCGATGAATGTGTGCTCCGTGGGTACCATCAGCAGGTCGCAGCTCAAGGGCACACTCAAGGACCTGTGTCGGGTCATGTCTGTGCCGTTCGAGGATGCCAATGCCATGAGCAAGATCATCGGCCAGGTAGATGGATTTGATGAGGATGACGACGAGGAGGGCACCGAGCCGGTAACGCTGGAGAGCGTGATCAAGGAGAAGGGCGGCGACCTGGTTCCATGGCTTCGCAAGTACCCCAAGCTGTTTGAGAAGCTGGGTGAGATGGTCGGCATGGTTCGCCAGTCCGGCTCTCACGCCTCCGGGGTGCTGGTGTCCAATGAGAGCTTCCTGGGGGTGCTGCCGCTCCGAGTCAAGAAGAGCGATAACAACCTGGTCTCCCAATTCGAGAACTCCGAGAAGATCGGCGCCACCTACATAGCGTGGCTGGGCTTCGTCAAGTTCGACATCCTGGGCTTACGTCACCTGGACACCCTACAAGTGGCTCGTGACCTGGTGTATGAGCGCCACGGGACGATGATTGACTACTACTCGTTCGGCCCTGAGCAGTTCGAGGATCCAGACATCTACGCTGAGATAGGGCTGGGCCATACGCTTGGCCTGTTCCAGATCGAAACCCCCTCTGCCACACCAGTTTGTGCACGATGGAAGCCACTGAACGAGCGTGATATGGCAGCACTAATCGCCGCCAACCGGCCCGGCATCATCGATGCTGGCATGCTCGATGAAGTCATCGACCGTCGTGCTGGCCTGAAGGAGGCTAAGACCCCGCATCCGATGTTGGATGACATCCTGGAAGAGACCGAGATGGTAATCATCTACCAGGAGCAGGTTATTGCCATCGTACAAAAACTAGCAAAATACACTCTGGAAGAGGCCGATGGTATCCGAAAGGCAATGGGTAAGAAGCTACTTGACAAGATGCAGTCCTACAAAGAGGACTTCATCAAGAGGTGCGTGGATAACCCAGAGTTCGTCCGCCAGACTCCGTCCGGCAAGAAGCCCGAGACGGTCGCCAGACACATCTGGGACCTCATCGAGCCTTCTGCCGGGTACTCATTCAACAAGTCCCATGCGCAAGGATATGCATTCCTGACCTGCTGGGAAGCCTGGATGAAGCACTACTACCCGGTTGAGTTCTACACGGCGCTCATGTCTACCGATCCGGAGAAGATCCCTCACTACGTGGCTGAGGCCCGACGCAAGGGCATCGCTATCCTGCCACCGGATATCAATGACTCCGGTGAGCACTTCACGGTGACTGACGACGGCATTCGCTACGGCCTCACCGCCATCCGTGGTGTCGGCGCCAAGGCCTATGACTCGATCCGAGAGGCGGCGCCATTCACCGACATGGATGACCTGCTGGAGCGGGTGCCCAAGAGGGCATTGACGTCTGCAGTAGGCGAGAGCCTGATATCCATCGGCGCCATGGATCGCTTCGGGCCGCGCGACAAGCTGCTGGAGTACTTCTACACCCAGCGCAAGATCAAGGGTAAGGATATCCCCGACTTTAATGATGATGTAGTGGTGGGTCGTATCGAGAAGGCGCTAGTGGGGTCGTACATCACCAAGAATCCGATCGAGAAGTTCTCCGAGGTCATTGAGGAGTCCTGCGTGCAGTCCGCAGGCGAGCTTGAAGAGCTGATGCCAAACGAGATAGTCAACATCGGCGGACTGGTCAGCAGGGTGAAGACACACCGTGATCGTCGTGGTGGCGAAATGGCGTGGATTACATTAGAATGGCGTGGTGAGCTTTTTGAGATAACCGCATTCTCGGACAAGTTCTCCTCAGTAAAGCTATTCCTGGAAGACGATGCACCTGTGGTATGCCAGGTAGAGCGCCTGAAGAAGGGCGTTCAACTTAGGCACCTAATGAGATTGGATAGGTTGGAACTAGATTGACAAACACTGCGCTGGACAAGCTGTACGCACAGATCAAGAAGTCTTATGGAGACAATGCCATATATCACCTGTCGGAGATACCCCCGTACGATGTGGTATCGACTGGATCGCTGTCACTGGACTATGCACTAGGTATCGGTGGTTATCCGCTGGGCCGTGTGATCGAGGTGGCGGGCGTCGAGGGCTCCGGCAAGACCACCGGGGTCTTGCACAGCCTGAACAACTACCTCAATAGGTTCCCGGACCGTGGTGTCGGATTCATCGACATGGAGCATCGTCTGGAGACTGATTGGGCAGAGAACTTTATCGATGATCCTTCGCGCATGATCGTTGTGAAGCCTAGCGACGCCGAAGAGGGCGTGAACATCTACCGAGACCTCGCCAAGTCCGGCGCAGTGTCAGCGATCGTATGGGACTCTATCGGCGGATCTCCTACCGCTAAGGGGCTTGAGAAGGATGCCAACACCAGAGAATTCGCTGGTAACTCCGGCATCATCACTCAGTTCGCCAAGTACGCCACAACCCTGTCAGGAAAGTACAACTTCACCACCATCGGGATCAACCAGGTGCGTGAGGACATGTCGGGGTATCAGCGTCATATGACTCCTGGTGGTAGGGCATGGAAGCACGCCTGCTCGCTGCGTCTGCAGGTCAAGCGAGGTCCGCGAGGCAAGGATGGCGAGGTGTTTCAGAAGATCAATGGTGAGGAGCTGTTGGTCGGATATCAGGTGAACGTCAAGGTGGTCAAGTCTTCGGTTGGTGCGCCGGGGCGGATTGCCACGTACTGGTTTTACAATGTCAAAAATGACCTTGGGTTCGGTATCGACCAGATTGAAGAGGTGGCAAGGCTTTCCACGCTGACCGAGGTGGTGGAGCGTCGTGGCGGGTGGCTTTACCACGAGCTGCTGCCGGGCGGCAAGATCCAGGGGGTGGCGGCGTTCTCCAAGTTCCTCAAGGAGGATGAGGCTGCGCGCAAAGAGCTGTTCGACCTGACCATGTCCAAGATGCAATCCGGCACAGTTGACATGTCTGAGATAGTCCCCATGTCGAACGATCCAGAGAAGAGCCTGGAAGACTTCGACGTGAACATGGGCGGGGTCAAGACGCTGGCAGAGATAAGGGCGATGACCTCTAATGGCAATGCCTAGAAAGATATGGCAGCAGCACGAGAAAGACCTCCAGGAGGCCTTAGGGCTCAATTCCACCATAGCGTCGGGGAATCAGTTCAACGATCCGGGGGACGGCTCTACCGGCCATAACAGGCTCAATCCGATACCCATCATCATCGATTGTAAATGCACCGAGAAGAAGTCATATTCACTCAATTCAGAATTGCTTTCAGAATGGTTGCAGAGAGCCGGAGAATTGGGTAAGATGTTCATGTTGCCAGTGAGATTCCTAAATGCCGACCCACAGGACTATGTGGTGCTGCAGTTGGAAGATCTACTGACGCTTATCGAGTTGGCTAAAAGAGGTATAGGATAATGGCATATGGCTCCTCGCTGTTTCGGTTGATGGCCGAAAAGCAGGTGGTGGCACCATATGTGCAGGCTGTAATGCTTAATCCCATATGGCCAGATAACTTCACAGTGCCGGATCCCTACTATCACGACTCGCATGATGATGATTACTTCCATCCATCCACCCATGCTATCTACGGGGATCGGGCTCTGTACGAGATGCTTCACCCCGACCGTCGAAAGCTGTTGCAGCCACGCAAGGAGACGTTCGAGGGCATCCTGACTCCCATGATGGGAACCATGATGCACAACATTATCCAGCAGAAGATGATCCTGGCGGGGTTGGTCAAGCCGGATGATGTCGAAATATCACTGGTGGACGAGGATCGGCATTGGAGGGGTCATGCCGATCTGAGGTTCGCCGGAGAGCTAATCGATATCAAGACGATGAATTCGTTCTCTTTCGGTCGATTCTCCAAGGCATATACCTCCTGGGTATACCAGTTGCATCCGTATATGGATAGGCTGGGGCTGGACAAGTCTCTGGTCCTTATCGTGGAGATGGGCAGGCCGTGGGGGCTGAAGGAAGTGAGGGTCCTCAAGGAGCAGAGGATTCTGGACGAGATATACAGCAAGTGGGAGCGAGTGCGTAAGGCAATCGCCAATAATGAGCCGCCGCAGACATGCTGCCTGCCCGGCTACGGGAAGTACTGCCCGATTAAGTGTAGTTGGGAGGGCAAACACTAAGGAGAGATCTAAATGGCAACCTACAGCGGACAGGCGCTCTTGTTGGCAATGGGCGAAAGGCCCATACTACGAAAGAGTTTCAAGGAGCACCTGCGCAAGAAGCAGGAGCATGGAACCGAATCGTGCATGTACTGCCGAATGGTTGCCGAAGATCTCGGACTGCGTGTAGTAAGCTTATGACAGAACGATTGCTGGCTGTAGATCCTGGGAGCACCAAGGTGGGGGTCTGCATACTAGATGACAAAGAGCTTGTGTATTGCAACCGTATAGAGACACACTCTGACAAGGGATCGTTTACCGATAAGTTGAACGATACGCTGGAGAAGCTCCACACCGTATTCGATGGACTGATTGATCATTTCGAGCCCACTCGAATATGCTGGGAGTTGATTCCCGCTATAGGGAACATGGGACACAAGGACTTTATCGTTTCCACCGGAGCCATGTTGAAATGCATGGCTTTTCGTTATATGCTTGACTGGCAGGGTATTGCGGCGGTAGCGGCTAAGAATGCCATCGTCGGCAATCCCAAGGCTACCAAGATAGAGGTGCGGACCAAGGTGCTTGAGCTTTACCCCACCCTGCGTGAAGACTTCGAAGTCAAGCTGGGTGAATATGATGCTTACGACTCTGTCATCATTGGATTAGCTTGTCAGCAGAAGGGCAACTGGGCAACACCGCTCAAGACACCTTTCAATGGAAGGCCATCTTCGTGACAGACATTGCGGCACAAGCAGTCCTGGACCTCCAACAGGAGATGCTGGACTCCGTCTCTGACGATTTCGACCCCGAAACTGAAGAGACGAAGGATGTCAAGTACGAACGGTATAGACTGACACACACTAAGCTGAAGCCGGAGTGGCGTCCTGAGGACAAGAGTGCCGTAGAACAGCTCAAGTCTGCCGCAGAGCTAGTGGTCAACGACATATTCGGAGCGAGCTTTGCCATTCTGGATGAGCTGTACTCATCGGTACGGGTGCCGGTACTGACCAAGTATGAGACCCCAGCGCTGGATGCCAAGAATAGAATCATTTGGCAGCGCGATGAGTCGGGTGAATATCTGGAGGACTGGAGAAAGCTCGACGGGTACGACATTGAACGAGCACTGGTAAGGCTGCAAAACCTTAGGCTAGAGACCTCTCAGCGAGTACAGGAGCTATTCCTGGAAACCCTTATGGCCAAGTACAGTCTGCAAGACGAATGGCATGCCGCATACGAGGCACCTGTGCAGGGAACCAACCCGCAACGTGAAGCGGTGGCAAACCGCCGGGCCAAGAACGACCGATACAACTATCTGTTCAGATTCTGGATCTACTCAAATGCCTCTGTATTTGAGAGAGAGATTAAGGATACCTCTCGACTGCTGGAAAGAATTCGGCAGTGGAGGGTTACCGAATCGAATAGATGGGAATAATGATATATAAATGGCCATATCATCCGAGTTCAAGGCGAAAAGGAGCCTGTTCGCGAGGGTCTTGAAGAATTTCGCTTCGTGGAAGAGCCTGGTGGAGCTGGAGGGGCTACATACCATCACCGTTAGAGGTGAGGAGTTCCACTATATGGATATCGAGGCGGCGTTCGATATCCTCCCGCCCAGGCAGCGCGAGGCGGTATGGCTGATGTGTGTTGAGGATTTGCCGGAAGCCGATGTGGCCGAACGTATGGGATTCCGCACGTGGCCTACACCAGTCCAGCAGTACAAGAATTACGGGCTGGGCAGAATGATGGAGTTCCTGGATGCCGACGCACCGAAGCGTGCGGAGATACTGCGTAAGTCTGAAAGGTATCGCGGGAAGGCTCCGGAGTACAGGCCCACAAAGGCGGTGAGCGTAAATGGCTGACGAGAAAAAGGATCGCAGGCAAGAAAAGCTCGACGCCATTCAGGCATTGGCGGACTCTGGACGCTCCTTTGTACGAACCAAGTCCGGGGACGACTGGGAGATGGAGATCCTGACGGACTTCATGCTCGTACAGTCTCGTAAGGGTGTGACCAGCCACTCGGAGCTTAGGGACTTCCTTTCCATATCGCAGCTTGACCTTAGAAGGTCGCGAGAGGTGGTTCCCACCAGTGGTTTCCCAGAGGCGCATCTGTTCAGCGGTCTGTATCGGCGGGCATATAATCCGAATTCTCGTGGTTCCCGCACCAGCTCTGCTCCTCCGAACCTGGATGGAGAGCATGACGGCTGAGGGTACACACCCGGCTAAGACCACATCGTATGGCATGGCCAGACGCGGATCGCTTTCGCGTAACTGCCAGGTGTGCAAGCTGGGCTACGAGATGGTGGCCATGGTTTCCCGCATGCTCATCAATGGTGCCAGCTACGCGGACGTTGCCAGGGAACTGCAGCTATACGAATCGACCGGAGCGATCACCAGGGCTCCGGCGTATGCCGCTATCCGGCGTCACTGCCAGAACCACCTGGTATTCAAGGATGAGGCGATACGTCGTCACCTGGAGCGCAGGGCGATACAGGACGGCATAGACCTGGAGAATGCGGTCGATGGCATCCTACGACCCATAGCCGTGGCGGAAGTTACCATGGCCAAGGGCTTCTCCAACATCATTGAGGATCGTGCCACCCCGACCGTCAAGGAGACGCTGGACGCCGCCAAGCTCGTGCACGAATTCGAGCGCTCAGCGGCCACGTCGACCGATGCTGCAGAGGCCATTGCACAGGTCAATCTGATCTTGCAAGCCGTCCGTGAGGTAGTGCCACCAGAGCTGTGGACGAAGATCACCGGACGTCTCCAGGAGCTTGAGCAGCAGCGTGACAACGACAGCTTCCGCCAGATAGAGGCGGCGCCGGACCCCGAAGAAGATATCGATTGAGCTTGTGGCACCGTCGAACCTCTCAAAAGATATGTTAGCCTGAACCTCGCAAACACTTCACGCCATCATGTCGTCTCCCGAAGGGAACAAAGGTGCAGATTTCCGACCTTGCCGAGATCTCGCGAGGGGTCTCCCGCGAACCGATCATAGTGCCACTCTCCTCCTTGGAGGTCGTGGACGAACAGATCAAGGCAGGCAACAAGACATACGTCTACGACGGGCAGACGCGCCAGAAGCTGGCAGCCTACCTCAAGTTGCCCGACCGCTACCTGGCCAAGTGCCCGATCGAGCTACAGGCCACGAACCTGAACTACTGGTCGACCGAGGCGGGCGAGGGTGAGGTAGCCATCTATGCCCAGGGTGATCAGATCGTGAGCTTGTCCGATCCGAACAGCAGGGCGTTGCCTCTGACGTCCTATCTGGACGTGATCGCCTCCAACTTCAGCCCGAGCGACGAGGTGACGGAGCTTATCACAGACGGCGACTACCTGCATGTCGACGTGGTCACCGATCAGAACCTCACCATTCCGGGTACCGACTCCAGGGGGGATGAGATCGTGTCTGTCGGGTTGCGGGTGGTGGCCTTCCCGGATGCTGCTAAGCCTCCGGTCACGTCGACCATTCTCCAGCGTCCGGACGGGTCGATCATCGCGGTGCCTGAGGTGGCCTCCAAGATCAACCTGCGTGGCAAGGACCCCGACGAGATCGTCAAGGAGTTCGACGCGGTAATCACCGGCCTGCTGGTGGACGCCGGGGATCGACTGGAGCAGCTTCGCGCCACCACGGAGCGTGGCATCGTCGGCAGCCGTGCCCAGTTCGTCTACCACGTCGGCCACGAGTATGGCCTACCACAGGCCGTAGAAGCCCGCGTGATGGACCTCAGCTCGCCGCTGCCGGACGACACGAGCCTCTACGACATCCTGTCCGTCTTCGCGCAGGTTGCCGACGAGGACATCACCTACCGCTCCAAGCTCGCCCTGCAGAATCTGGCAGGCGACTTCGTGGCAAAGACTGACCAGATGCTGGAGCGGTGCGAGACCTGCGAGCGGCCGTTCCCCGACTTCTCCAAGGTATGAGCGTGAGCGTAGCCCTATACATCCTGATCGCTTTCCTGCTGATCATTGGCGTAGCGCTTCTGATTTGGTGGCTCAGGCAGCTATCGGATAGGGCGCGGGAAGTGCGAATGCGGCGCGAAGAGGCTGCCTGGGAAAAGCTCTTCGAGTTTGACACAAAGGGTCAGCAGGTTGCAGCCGGTATCGATTACCGGCAGGCAGCCGTAACGGAAGCGGAGACAAGATATGCCACCGGCATTCGCTGAGCAGGAGGTGGCCGGGCTGCCAGCAGCCATGGTCGTGTACGAAGTGCCGATCCTGGTATTCCCGTCATCGGCAGGGGATTCGAATATCTACGCGACCGATCAGGTGGACATTGATCGTCGTCGGGTGATTGCCATTATCTCGGCCATGCGACGAAACCTTGGATGGGAGTTCTTGCTGGATGATGTTGAGCTGGACGACTACCTCTTCCAGGGCAGCCTGAGCTGGGAGCTGGATAAGGCTGGTGACGCTGACATCATCATCGGGCCGCTATCCATGGACGGCACCCCTGTGCTGTTTGGAGAGTTCTGACATGGCAGAGCTGCTTGGAGACGTGGACAGGTTTCTCGGATTCGACCTTGAGACAACGGGTCTGGATATTGCCACTGCGCGCATCTTGACCTCATCCCTCGTGGAGTATCACGATGGGCACTTCAATCCCTTCACGGCCATCATCAACCCTGGCATACCAGTGCCTGAATCATCCACCGCTATCCACGGCATGACGACCGAGTACATTCAAGAGTACGGTGTCGACCCAGCATCCGCCATTGAAGAGGTCGGTAGGCAGATCGATGCGGCCTGGGATCAGGGAGTCCCGGTGGTTGGCCACAACGTCAGCTACGACCTGGGTGTCCTCAAGGCCGAGATGGCGCGCTACGACCTGCCGCCGTTGAAGGTGCATGGGCCAGTCATCGACACCATGGTCCTGCATCGCATGGCTGGCAACAAGAAGGCGACCCTTGCGGTTACGGCGGCGTCCTATGGCGTTGTGAATGAGTCCGCTCACTCCTCTGAGGCCGATACCATTGCCACCCTGAAAGTGCTGAATGCGATGCTGCAGAGGAGTCAAGCGCTTCGCAAGACCGACCTGCGTTCTCTTTTCGTACAGCAGCGAGATTTTCACTATACGTGGGCAAGAGACCTGGAATCGTACTTTCACAGAATCGGCAAGTACGACCCCGTCAATGGACAGTGGCCGGTTCAAGAAGCGAATTGAGGGTGATGTTATGCCATCAATAGTTGCGTATCTCCGTGGCGGCGACGCTTCGGGGGAGACGCATGAGGTACCAGTTCGCGAAGGTGTCGAGCTACCGAATCGAATACTGGTAGACGACATGGTTTATCAGCGCGGCAAGCAGCTCCCTCTCGCCAAGGGCGCATGGAACTTCCTGTATGTAGGCCCATACCGTCCACACGACAACCGGTCCTGAACCGGCCAAGAACCCAAAGGATTAATCATCATGGCAACAGACATCGCCAACCGGATGACGTTCGACTCGCGCAAGAACACCGTGCGTATCGACCGAGATAGTGAGACGTTGTGGATCACCCGCAAGGGCTCTGACTATTCCTGGAAGAACAACCACCGTCAGGGCGGTCGCGGAAACATCCGCGAGCTGCACGACCAGATCGGCTACACCGAGGAGGAGTGGGAGTTCTTCGACACCCACATCTGAGTCATGTCGATACTCTGGACTTCTGACCTGCACCTTGGGCACATCACCCAGACCATACAGACGTTCCAAGATACGCTGCGTACAGGCTCCAAGATGCTGGTATACTGCTTCATGGGCACACCCATGGTCCAGAGCGGATCCATGACGGCAACCAGATGCATGTCGGGCTGGATGCGTGGAGGCGCATGGTTAAGCTGGAGGATGTACAAATTTTCCTGCAGGGCATTGACCAGGCTCTGTGATCGTGGTATCTTTTACCCCAGAAGTATAGTGCGACGCTTAGGAGGACAGCTATGCCATCCTTGGTGGTGATCGGTCCGGGAGTGGCCGACGCTGACGGATTCCGGTTTCACGTCCACGCCGCAGAATGTGGTGACCGAATCAAGCGTGTCTACCACAACATAGACTTCAAGGAGGAGTGGGACAGCCCCTGTGAGCTGGGCTCCATCCAGGACGTCATCCTGGTGGCGCTGGGCGATGAGCTGGCAGAGACCGGCACGCCGTGGGAAGAGGCAGAGGATCAGGTGCGATTCTTCGACTGCGTACCAGTGCTGCCGCTGGAGTCGCCGGATGGCCCTCCCCAGTGGGATGACGATGCTCCGGAAGAGGTCATCGAGGTAGCAACAGATAATGTGCAGCCGATTCCCTTGAATACCGAGCTGGATGGCGTGGTGAGCGTTAAGCTCCCCCAACTGGCCTTGGAGAACATCGACGGTGTGCCGGAGGGTGGAGGCTTCTTCCGCAGAGGTCGTGGCTACCAGTATCGCAATGAGGTCCCGCTGACGCAGGCGAGGGATCTTCTCGACAAGCTGGACGACCGTAAGCGATATCTGGAGAGCCAGAAGACACGCTCCCAGGACGAGTGGGCTGAACTGGAGGCTTTGCGCAAGGGCCTGCCGGTCCTCGCTTCGTCCATTCGCAATCTTTCCCTCAAGGATGCATCATGAAGAAATGGCTTGTGCTCGATTTCGATGGCGTGATCAATCAGTGCGGCGCCTTCCTGAATCAGAAGCCGACGTGGGGTGACGAGCGCTCAACCGTGGCTTGCTTCAAGCCGGTTACGTACTCGCCAGCCCTCATCATGCTGCTGAAGGATCTGGACAACGCTGGTGTTAGCATCGTGTGGCTATCCACCCTGCATCATCGCACCACGATCATTGGCGGGGCGCTGGGCCTTCCTACGCTCCCCTACATCCCAGAAGCTGCCACTACCGGCGACGGATGGTGGAAGATCAGCTCCTTCAAGAAGTTTCTGCTCGATCAGGTCAACGTAGGCGATCGGATAGTTTGGGTAGATGATGATCTTCCTGGATACTCGCAGGACGATGAGGCGTCTGTCGATGAGCTGCGCATGCCAACATTGTCTCTAGTCAGCCCTGATGCCACAAAGGGCTTGTCCCCCAACGAGTTTCTGAAGGTCTTGAAGCACCTTGAGGTTTCGCTGCCAAGAGATCTGGTAGACTCTACTGCATGATCACCCACAAAGAACACCCCCATTGCGTGTACACAGGCGCCGGAATAGATGCCCAAAAGATGTTGGAGTCTCTGGGTAAGACGACAGGGCCGGTGGAGTTCCACGCTCACCCATACTCCCAGGCATGCCCCGGAGAGTTCGCCAAGAGCCCTACGGTCCAGCAGTGCTGGCGAGATGGAGGTAAGAATGTCCGATAAGATTAGCGATTTGCTGGGTCACCAGACGGTAGACCTATTGCCGACTGAGCGCATCCAGGTAATGGAGATCCAGACTCGCATCATGCGGAAGTTCAAGGAGATCCTTGGATCCAGGCGCAGCGTAGACGAGAAAGAGCGGGACCTGGAGAAGTTGGGTCGCGAGGTTTCCGAACGCTACCGGGAGATTGGATTGGTGGCATTTTACACCACCGATGTCGCGCTGGATGAAGACGGTAATCCATACGCCTTTCCAGAAGTCTCCATAACAGGTAGGACGGAGGACAGCGAATTCGATTACGATCAGGCTCAACACGAGACCCAGCATGGTCTGGCGGATGGCATCGAAGGCCGGATCAACGAAAAGGGAGTCTGGCTGCCGCCCAAGGCAAACCTGTAATCGCTGAAATAACCAATTGGCAACCGCAGCACAACGAACCAGTAAGTTCGTATCTCAGCTAGATGCTGGCAGTCTGATCGGACAGTTCTCCAGCGGCTTGGTTCCTACCAAGCCATGGGAATCCATAGTCGATTTCGTCATTCACCAGTCTTTCTGTGGCTTTAAGCCGTACCCGAAGCAGCTCACCCTACTCAAGCTAATTTATCTTGAGACAGAGCACATGACTGCGTTCGACATCGACACTATCGAGAAGTGGCGAGAACATTTCGGTGATAGGGTATCTGTTGGAATACAGCCAGATATCTGGGAGCGCATCGATTATCTGAAGCGTAATGGATACCGCCGGTTCCCGCATATTCAGTCGGTGCTCGGCCGTCGTGCCTCCAAGGGTTGGCTCGGTGGAGTGCTGGGTGCCGAGCAGATGGCCTACATGGTCAGCCTGGACAACTGGCAGGACTATTACGGTATCCAGCCACACAAGGATGCCTATGGCCATTCCGTAGCCACCTCGTTGCCGCAGGCCATCAAGTTCCAGTTTGCGGATATCCGTGCAGCGGTCGACTCTTGCAAGTACCTTGAGCCGTACATAGCTCAGTCCAAGGATCATCTCATCATGATCCGCACGCCTGCCGACATACGTTACATTGCAGAGCTTACCGCGCGCAAGATCCCCATCGAGCGTGAGATCGCCACTGTCCGTGCGCTTGCCATGACTAGCGCATCGTCCTCCGGTCGTGGTGCTGCGGCCTTCATGGTCACCTACGACGAGATGGCGCACATGCTCGTCGGCACGCAGGGTCCACGAACCTCTGAGGCTGTCTACGAGGCCTACCAGCCGTCATTGCAGCAGTTCGGTAAGGACTCCCTGACGTACATCCCGTCCAGCCCGTTCTCCATGGTCGGTAAGTTCTACGAGCTGTACACCGCTGGTTCGGTGCCCGTCCAGGAATACCTTGACAAGACGGGCGAGGTTGTCAAGAAGACGGTGCGCTCCAAGGGTTTGGAAGATGACCCTGAGGAGACCTTCGAGGAGATCACCGCCGACCCAACCATGCTCATTATCCAGCTACCAAGCTGGGCATTGTATGAGGATTGGGATCGCGCACAGGAGCTTATCGGATATAGCTTCAAGAAGCCCATCATGGAGTATGACCTGGGCATGAAGCGTCTGGAGAGGCGCAACCCCAGCAAGTTCAAGGTGGAGTACAACGCACAGTTCGCTGAGGTTGAGGATGCCTACCTGGATCCGGACAAGGTGGATGCGATCTTCAAGCCGTTCTGGGGCGGCAGGGAACTTGAGCCACAAGACCACGGGCAGATGCATATCGTCTACCACGGCCATGTCGACCCCGGAAAGTCCAAGGCGCACTTCGCAATGGCCATCGGCCACCTGGAAGACGCACCCGAGCCGGATGAGTGGGGTAATGTCTGGCCGCACGCCATTATCGATTACATGAAGGTGTGGAAAGCCACCGAGTATGAAGATGGCATCATCGATTACGTGGCGGTCCTCGAAGAGCTGAAGGAGATCGTGGGCCTGTACCCTTCCCTACAGGTATTCTCTTTCGACCAGTGGAACAGCGCCGGACTAATCGCATCGCTCAAGAAGATGTACGGACATCGCACCACCGTCAAGGAAGTGACGTTCACCGCCAAGACAAACAAGGAGCGTTACGACAAGTTCCAGAGCGCCGTCAACCTCGGCTGGGTTCACAGCTATGCCGACAATTTCTTCTCTGAGGATCTGGGGGGCGGGTCGCTACTGGAGCGAGAGCTTAAGTTCCTCCAGGAGAAGAATGGCAAGGTAGTAAAGCAGGACTTTGGTCCGGTTACCACCAAGGACCTCGCGGACGCTGTGCAAGAAACCTGCGTGCGCATGCTGGAACGCTCGCTGGACAAGTGGCAGCAGATGATGTTGGGCCAGGTTCCGCTGGTTAGCTCCCCCAATTCGCCGCTGAGGGCGGTAGACCGTGTTAGTACCACGGGCGCCCCTCCGGCAGAACTCGCAAGCGCGCGGCAGGGCCTGAACAATCTTTCCAGGGCAATGGGCGCAAGCCGTCGTCGTGGTCTGGGCGCACCAGTAGGGGGAAGAGGTAGGCGATAATGGAATCCGATGCAGTATTCGCCAAGTTCGGTAGTGCAACCTGGCGCATCACGCCACCACCTGGCGAAACCATGATTGAAGACCAGCTCCTGATGATGCGCGCCGAAGGACTACCCATTGAGTGGAATACGTGGCCGGATGGTACCGCCATTGTGACTATGCGTAGACCATTTGCCGGAATCGGCAAGATAATAATCACCCAGCGACTGGGGCAGTTATACCCTGGTTGCCAGATAGTCGACCATTCAGAACCGTCACCTAATAGTTAGCAGATGGTTTCACGCCTCTCGCAGCAACATGGAAGGCGGTGGTCTTGGTGAAGGATAGGAATTCCCCCCGAGAGATGGAGGGTCGGGACTATCGCAGGAATGTCCCTGCCATTATCGTCAAGGATAAGGTAGGCAACGAGACCAGCGTGCTCTTCTCTATCTCTCTCAAGAGTCCCGAACACACCGTCAAGGAGCTGGGGGAGCTGCTGGGCCAGCTCATGGAGACCGGCGACGAGGTGTGCGCCCTAGGGAGCCGGGTGTTCCTCCCGAATGGGCAGATCATCACGGATGTCCACAGCGAGGAGCAGTGTGTCGGGCGTGGCTGCTCGATCCATCATCCGTCACAGCACCACATGTTGGCTCTGTCGCAGGTCTATCTTTATGATAGAATGCTCATGATGAGGGTGTGCCCCCACGGCGTTCGACACCCTGATCCAGATGACAAGAGCTTCCACCTCGAAGCAAAGGACGGGTTCGACCTAGCACATGGATGTTGCGCCCACCAATGCTGTGAGAACCGACCGAAGAAGGCGAAGTAAATGAACACAGCCACCCTCGAAGCACCGGCCAACCCCCATGCCGACGTGGACAGGCTCATTGTCAAGGCTGTCCTTGGCACTCTGCTGTCCATCCAGAAGCGTACCTTCGAGATGACCAAGCCGGAGTTCGATTCCTGGATCGAAGGGCAGATCAACTCGGTCAGCACCCAAGTCTAGGATACAAAAGATTCTGATACGATAGACCCGCAGGTCAGAAATGGCCTAGCGGGTCTTTCGTTTATCAGGAGTGTCAATCCGTGGGTAAGAAGTCCAAGAAGTCTAATTCCGTCAAGCAATTCGACCCGGCCGAATTCGAAGAGAAATTGGCCAATCTAATGGCCTCTCTCAAGAGTTGGGGCGAAGAGGGTGACGATGACGATGCGCTAGAGGCCGTGTGGTCTGCGTATCTCGAATTCCGCAAGCCGTATAAGAGGTTTGCGAAAGCGGTTCCCGAGCCGGGCGATATCATGCACCAGCTCTTCGAGTCGATCAGTGACTTCCTGGTGAGAGCTAACCGAGAAGGCATTGATCCCGACAAGTTCTTCTAAGGAGTCCTCGATGGGGAGCAGGCTTTATTCGAATCGTCAGCTCTATAGTCTTGCAGAGCTGCGATACTTCAAGGGCTTTCACAGCGTGGAAGACTTGATCTCTCACTTGGAAAATCGAGCAATCGAGAGCCTGTTGAACCACACTGCAGGCAAAGGAATAGATCCTGTCGACATTCTACACAACGCGGACGTAAACATCAGTGTGGAAATCTTTTACACCCATGAAGAGGATGAGAGTTGACCAAGACAGCAGTGGCAACTGAAGAGCCACGTAAGAAGATCTATGTCGCCGGACCCATGCGTGGAGTCCCTCAGTTTAACTTCCCGGCATTCATCAATGCCGCCAAGGTGCTTCGCGCTAAGGGGTATGAGGTATTTAGCCCCGCCGAGCGAGACCTTCATGCCGGATTCGACTACAGAGACACCACCGGCTCTGACGAGGATATGCGTCGCCAGAACTTCTCGCTCCGTGAGGCGCTGGGCGACGATCTGGAGTGGATCTCTCAGCATGCCGACGCCGTGGCTCTCCTGCCAGGCTGGGAACGTAGCACAGGGGCCAATGCAGAGGTAGCCACCGCCAAGGCGCTGGGGCTCGCAGTGTACCTGTTCGAGAACGACGAGCTGATAGACATCACCGATAACGTATTCGGTCTGTTCGCCAGCGGAGTCCTTCCATCGTCCAAGCCAGCCAATGTCACGTTTGTCAATGGCACTTCGGCAGCAACCTCCAGCAACATCACGCTGTCCAGAAACCCTGCCGACTACTTCGTCACCACGACCACCGCCAGTACCTCCAGCGGAGAGGTGCGGACTACATCTTCCAAAGGTGGACAGAAGGGGGTCAAACTAGCGAGGTATGACCTGGTGCCAGCGGTGCCGCTGCGGATCCTGGCAGAGCACTACGGCCGGGGAGCAAGTAAGTATGCAGATCACCAATGGATGAAGGGGTACGAGTGGTCCAAGTCCTTCGCCGCCCTCCAGCGGCACGCCTGGCAGTTCTGGAACGGGCAGGACTACGACACTGACGAGGGTCCCCTCAAGGGGTCGCCGCACATGGCTGCAGTAGCCTGGCACGCCTTCGCCCTCCTGCAGTACATGCAGGACAATAGAGACCTGGATGACCGCCCCACCACCAAGGTCAACGTTAGCGTGTCGACCGAGCGCAAGGATGGATGAGAACCAGATAGGTCGGCGCTACCACGGGTCGCCGGGCAAGCTAAGCTTCCTGGTGCTTCAGCGACTAGCGCTGCTCGCCCCTGGGTACATAGAGGGCCTTTCGGACGATGAGTTGAGGATGCATGCAGATGCCCTGGAGAAGGACATTCAGGTCCTGTCTGGATCCTTGACCGACCTGGCTCTGGAGGCTGCGCGGCGGCTCTCCACCATGGTGGAGCTGACGGCTGGCACAGAGTAACCCCTGGTCGCCCGTAGGCGATGATCTTTCACCCGTTTGCTACGTATTTATTTCGGATGTCCTTGCTAGGATCTTCTTACGAGATCTTCACATGCCTTCTCGTCGGGGGGAAGCTGACGACACGCCGCACTGGGTGCAGGGGAGTGTCGGAATGATCGACTAGGATCTAACCGCACTCGATTTTATCCCCCATACTCGGCTTCTAGCAGCAGGAGTCTTTCGATGAAGGTCGGCTTCCCTCGCCCCCGTGATGATCGGTTTGCTCTCCCAGTACCCTTCACCGCCGCTGGCCTAAACATGATCGGCGCAGGAAGTGACGAGCGGATCGAGAGGTGCGTCGTTGAGGGGTTGTGCGGAGTGTGTGGACTGGAGCTGCAGGAGACCTGTTGTGTAGCTGTCCAGCAGACTGGCCCGTATTCCGGCTACGTTTCCTGCTATGACCCTGGCCTGATGCACGAGAAGTGCGCCGAGATAGCCCGAGCCTTCTGTCCTCACTTTCGTGACGGGGACGCGAGCCTGGAGCTGGTAGATACCGCCCACGCCCTGAGCTTGCTGCGTAATCGCGGATCGCAGAATAGGATCCTAGTCGGGTAGCCTAAAAGATATTTGTAGCTCTATGTGCGCATTTGTTTTCAGACAAATGCGATGTTTCACACTACAAAGTGTGCTGCAGGTCACCCAAAAAGGCTAATTTGCATCGTTGACTTGCTTGGATGTCGAAGAAGATGTCATGATGGACGTTGTCCGGATGGCCACTGAAGATTATCCAAGGAGGAAGATCAAGTTGGCTCACGTTAAGGAACTGCACGAGTCCACCACCTGGCGGGAGATTGAGCAAGCAGTCGATACCGCTGACGGCGTCACGACTCTGCGCGCAGGTTCGCTGCGGATTGCTCTTGGTGCCGGGCGCCTCACGCCCAGGATCAACGAGGAGATCAGCAAGGAGCTGGAGCGTCGTGGGCTGGGGCATCTACCGCCGTCTCTTCCGCTGGGTCAACACGACCTGGTGCGGGTGTATCGGCACGACTCGCGTGTCGGTACGGTTCTTGACGCTGTACAGGTCATCGGCCCCGATGAGGATGATGAGCTGAGGCGGATCCGGCTCGCAAAGGCGAGATCCGTACACGTGCTCGACTAGCCTGCACACACCCCGCTCGGGGGGAGAGCCCGGCTCTGACGGTAAGGGGAAGACCGTTGGGGTCGGGCTCTCGTGTCTCACAGCGGCTCCGATGAGCGCAGGACAGCATGACACCGTGGTAGCAGTGCTTCATCACAATGACCTTCTCGTTCGGCGGGGGTTAAGCGTTACTGTGACCCGCACGACTTATCACGGTACACCCGTGAAAAATCTTGAGCAAGTCAGGATCCATGTCCTTAGAGGGCTTCCGGAACTATCTTTTAAGGTGCTATACTAGAGTCATGACAGCCACCGAGATCACTCCAGTTGAGTACCGGGTGCTCGCGCACCGGATGCCTCAGGTCCATGAGCAGGTCGCGAAGGCCAACCGGAAGCTTGCGAAGCTCGGTCTTGGCCTGTTCAAGGTCAACGTCCTTGAGATCATCAAGGACAAGCAGACCGACCGCTACGGCTTCGAGACCGTCCGCGTGACCGTCCGCTACACGCTAGATCGGCCTGAGTTCAACAAGGTTGCTGGCTGGACCTTCCTGGCGCGCCTGGATGTCCTTCCTGACGGCACCTTCCTGACGGCGGTCATCCCCGGTCAGGAGCTGAACGGCTACCGCCCGGACGAGCAGGTCTGCGAGCACTGCGGGATCAACCGGTACCGCAAGGCGACCTACCTGCTGCGTGGCGAGAACGGCGAGATCAAGCAGGTCGGAAGCACCTGCCTCACAGCTTTCCTGGGCATTGAGGTCAAGGGCCTGTGGGCGCTGGACTGGGAGCCGGAGCTGGGTGGCGACGAGGAGGGCGAGGGTGGCCTGGGTGGCTTCACTCGCGTGAACACTCCGCTGACGATCGTGCGGGCGGCTCTGGCGGTCTGTGCCAACGGCAAGGGCTACGTGACCAGGGCGCAGGCCGAGTGGGGTCGCCCCACCACGGCGGGCGTCGTTCAAGACCTGCTGCACCCGACCCAGAAGATGTGCGGCGAGCAGTGGTTCAAGGACGCGGAGGCGGTCCTGGCTACCGACGAGAACAAGGAGCTGGGCAAAGAGGTTCTGGAGTTCGCGAAGAACATCCCCGGCACCACCGACTACGCGACCAACCTTCGGGCGGTTGCGAACCAGGAGGCGCTGGAGGGCCGCTACGTCGGTCTCATGGTCAGCGCGGTGGCGGCGTGGTACCGCGACAAGCACGAGAAGGTGGAGCGCCGCACGGAGAAGGCTCAGGCGGTCAACGAGTGGGTTGGCAAGGAGGGCGACAAGGTCGCCGGGATCGACGTCACCATCACCGGGGTGCGCTTCCTGGAGGGCGACTACGGCACCACCACGCTGCTGACCTTCAAGGACGGCGACGGCCGGGTCTTCAAGTGGTTCGCGAGCGGCGAGCACAACTACGACGAGGGCGAGACGGTCACCATCGTCCGGGCGACGATCAAGAAGCACGACGAGTACAACGGCACGAAGCAGACCGTACTGACCAGGGCGAAGCTGGAGGAGCGATGAGAGTGCGCAAGCTGGTGAGCCTGACTCCAGCCGCACACGTAGTGCTGGACGCTTGCCGCCGGGCCGGTGGCCGTCCCCTTGTGGTCGGCGGGTCCGTGCGGGATGCGTTCCTGCATCTGCCCTCCAAAGATCTGGACATCGAGGTCCACGGGGTGGAGCTGGCGCTCTTGCAGCGGGAGCTGGAGAGGGTGGGCACTGTCGATGCGGTCGGCCGTGCCTTCGGGGTGTTGAAGGTGCGTCGTCATCATGAGGACTTCGACGTGTCCCTGCCGCGTGTCGATTCCAAGGTTGGCGACGGCCATCGCGGCTTCGAGGTACGGGTTGACCACAACCTGACCGAGCTGGAGGCTTTCGGGCGTCGTGACTTCACGATCAACGCCATGGGCTGGGATCCTCACACCGAGGAGCTGATCGATCCCTTCGACGGGGTGGGAGACCTGCGCCGCTGGACACTGCGGCACACCACCGATGCGTTCGCTGACGATCCGTTGAGAGTGTTGCGGGCCGTACAGTTCGCCGGTCGGTTCGGGTTCAAGCTGGCGCCGGAGACGATAGCCCTGTGCCGTGAGCTGGCTCCATCCTTCCATGAACTGCCGAAGGAGCGGGTATGGGAGGAGTTCCACAAGATCGCGACCAAGGCTAACCATCCGTCCCTGTCGCTACAGGCACTGCATGACGTCGGGTGGGAGCAGTTCTTCCCGGAGCTGGTCGCCGTTCGTGACGTACCGCAGGATCCGCATTGGCATCCTGAGGGTCCGGTTCACGTGCATCTGGGGCTGGCTGCTGACATGGCCGTCACCTTCGCCATCGCTGACGGTCTGTCTGAGCAGGACCGTATGGTGGTCGTGTTCGCTGCGATGCTGCACGACCTGGGCAAAGCCACCCATACGGCTCTCCCCGACCCCTCGCTGGCCGCTACAGGGCCTGCACGTATCACTTCGCATGGACATGCCGAGGCTGGTGTAGAGCCCGCTAGAGCGTTCCTGCGGCGGATAGGTGCCCCGCACTGGCTGGAGGTCAAGGTGCTGCCGATCATCCGCGAGCATATGGTCGTGGCCTCTATGGAGTCGCCGTCCCCGGCTGCTGTACGTAGGCTGATGCGGAGGCTAGATCACCCTGGTGGTCGTGGTCCCGGAATGAAGCTGTGGGCTACCGTGGTGGCGGCGGACCATGCGGCTCGTGGTCCCGCAAGTGGGCCTTCTCCTGCCGATGAGTGGATGGAGGTAGCCCGCCGTGTGGGCACTCCTCAGGTTCGGGCGCAGGCTGGCATTCTGACCGGTAAGCACCTGATCGCCGCCGGGCTAAAGCCTGGCCCACTCTTCTCGGAGATCCTGGCCGCTGGCCTGGAGGCACAGGATGCTGGTAATTTCTCGACCGAGGAGGGAGCGATATGGTGGCTACGCCATATGCAGGGCAGAATGGCAAGATGGCATTGACGGGGCGCACAAGATTGGTGGCTTGCTGATGTGGTTCGATCGCGCCCCTATAAATGATCATGGTCAGCTCGTGGAGGGTGGTCATCTATGGCGCATGGAGGACGGCAACATAGACGTCATGGGCTATCGAGACGATCCCCATAACGGACCAGTCTGCAACTGGTGCGGGTTCGGATTCTGCATGTGGGAGGACGATGACGACAAGATGTTGCTCAGCGCCTGCCCTGGAGCAGATGCTCATATCGCTAGCCTCGCCGCGAGCTAATGATTGAGCGGCGATCCCGCTCCTCCTCCTCTCCGCACCTCAGCCCCACATCCAAAAAACCTTGGGTGATGGGGCTAGAGGTGCATCAAGAATAGTTTCATACATATCCATCGGGTCGGCGGCACCTAATAAGTGAACCGAAGGAGGCTGCCCGATGTTTGATCGCGCCAATCAGCGTGTCGCCGGTCTGGTGGCAGGGCTGGAGAACGAGCTTGCCGATCGCCTTGAGCGACTGGACAAGACCGCTACTAACTGGTACGACGGCAGTTCACAGAGTGCTCAGCAGCGTTCTCGTGAACTGAACGCAGCAGCATCCGCATGCCGTCGTCTGGCGAGCCTGTACCGTGACGAGGAGGACCAGGCCGACCTTCACCTTCTGGCCGAGGGTCTGAACGAGCAGGCCTCCAAACTGGCTGCAGTGCATGAGGAATTGTTCGCAGACGAGCAGGAAGCGGCGGTTGGCGACATCCCTCACTTCTCAAACCCTGGCGTCCTTGCCGACGAGTCCCGCACCGGAGCAGTCAACAGGACCGACTGGGATCTGTTCCTGGACGTGGAGCCCCGACAGTTCGTTGCTGCCAATGCATATGCTCTTGACGATGCCGACGACATGCGCGAAAGAGCCTTCAGCTACATCGATTCCTGCACCTCCGGTCATGGTCTTTCGCACCAGCAGCGCAAGAACATCGCGGTGGCCTTCCTGTCCAACGTAGAAGAGGTTCGTACGGAGAATTCGCAGTGAGCGCCGGAGATCTGGTCGGACTGGCGTCCGGCATTCTCGGCATCTTAGCTGCGATAGTAGGAACTCTCACCTGGGTTCGCAAAAAGGCAGAGAAATGGCTCAAGGCGAATACCGAGGCCAATACTGCAGCTATGAACGAAAGCATAAAGCAGCAGATTACCACGGCAATTCACGAGGCTCTACCGAATTCCCCGATAATTGCTGAGACGTATGCCGCGACCAGGCAGCTCTACAACAACAGTGGATCATCTGTGGCCGACAAGGTGGACAAAGCCGTTCGTGTCGGTGAGCAGAACAGCGCACAGATCAATGCCCTGACCGGCCTGGTGTCAAGCAATACCACCAAGCTCAGTTCGGTGCAGACCGAGCTGGCCAGCCTCAACGGCCAGTTTCTGGCGCACGTCGGCAAGGCCTAAATAACTTCATAAAAGAAATTGCTACAATCGGACCAGGGTTAAGGAGATCACCATGTCTGGATTCGGAGTCTTCGAGGTAGACGAGTACGGCGACGATTCGCGCCTCGCTCGCACTGCTGCGCACCGCCGGGCAGTGGACACCGCTACGCACTACGCACGTCGTGAGTTCGGCGCATACCTCGCCAACGCTCGCAGCGCCAACGAGTGGAACGATCGCCTGAGCCAGGTCATCGTGGACATGTCCGAGCTGGTCGAGAAGCACGCCTCGCTGTCGGACCTGGACAAGGTGGTTGCATCGCTTCGTTCCGAGGCAGAGGGCCGTCACTTCAACCCGGCCGAGCCGGTCGATGATGGGTATGGCCTGTCCTGGTCGCCGGGCAAGAACCCCGGTCAGGAACTACTTGGGAACCCTGGCGCATGGAATTCGTGGGGATACATCGACCCGAACAAGGGCGAGGCAGGATACTTTCCCACCGACGAATCGGATAGGGAAGGACACCACCCCGCTAAGGTAGAGATCGACGGCAACGGGTTGAACCCGGACCAGTTGCGCGCCGAGGTCGAGAAGGCCTATGGCGATGAGTGGGGCGAGGGATTTGGTGGCACCGGTCGTCACCGCGCAGCCATCGATTCCACCTGGGTTGGCGACCCGCTGACCGACGTCAACGAGCGGCTGTCACAGGACCCGGCCCTGCAGCACCAGCAGATCTTGCACGACGAGGATCCTTACTACAATGACGACCTGTACGGGGCGGATCAGCAGCAGGGCGAATTCCCTGTCGTACCAAGGACTGCCGTGCGCACCGCTGGTGACGACGATGCCGATGCCGCAAGCGATCCAGAGGGATTCGACAACCAGGAGCTGCTAGACGATTGGCCGCTGCCGGACAACCCGGTAGACGACGCCTTCGACGGTGACGAGAACGATCTTGAGTCGGCCGACTCTCCGCTGCAGACCGGTGGATCGGACAGCGGTGATGACGAGATGGACCTGTCCATAGAGATCACCTCCAACCGTAAGTTGCCGTTCCCCGTCGTTCCGCGAGTAGCCCCAAAAGCCTGAGGCACGCAGGTGGTTTGGCGCTGCCTGTTGTGCCACGCATAACAAAAGCCGCCGGAGACCTGCAGGCCGACACACCCTCCTGGACTCCGATCAACGAGTATCAGCAGGAGTATCGCTCTCCCTTCGGCAGGGCTATTTACGATAGTCGCGGGCCTATGCTGGCCGGAGACAAGGATGGTACATGGAGAGGAAATCAGTACTACACCCATCCTGACCAGAACCGCCCATTCGCTTTGGAGTCGGAGTTCAACTACCCTTCCATGGATGACTACCGTGGAAAAGAAGATGAGCTGAAGCGGCAGTTAGTCCAGCGAATAACACCATCTTCCGATAATCCGACGCTATCCATCCCGACCAACGGCCAGATGCTTCCGGAGGGATCTCTTCCATGGATGAATCCCAGGAAGTATCCCAAAGAATGGCTGGACCAGCCAGCAGACCTTAAGCAGTTCATTCCAGGGGCTAAGCGGGATAAGCGGTTTGGCGCTGCCGCAAGCACGCCGTACGACAAGTTCTTCCAGTCCCTTGTCAACAAGGATCCTGAGGTAGGTTTCTCTTACAATCCGGTCCACAACACCCAGCCTACCGAGCGCTACATGGTTTCGGTGCCGCAGGGTGAGGCCGTTGTTCCGGCCGACAAGATGACGCCGGAGGAGATCGAGAAGCACGTCGACCTGATCAAGAACATGCTGGCCAATCCCAACATGTTCCAGGGCGGCTGGCTCAACCACGACGACAACAACGTCTACCTGGACGCATCGGAACAGTACCCCGACCTGCAAAGCGCCATGGATGCCGGTAAGAAGAACAACCAGTATGCCATCTTCGACCGTCAGACCGGGCAGTCGATACCGGTGCCGGATTCACAGCGATCCCTTTCTGCCGCAGTAGATTTCGAAAAGGCGAAGAACGAAGACGGCGAGATCGACTGGGACGAGATAGAATCCCAGAAGGAGAACAAGAAGGAATCCAGCAACCGCCCAAAATTCGTTAGGGCGGCGGCGCTGCCATCCTGGGACAATCCCTATGCCACACCGGCACATCCGGGACTTGCCACTGTCAAGGACAAGTGGATGCAGTCCTCCAATTCCGGGCCGAGGCCGACCCGCAGGACAGATCAGCAAGGCGCAGAGGAATCTTCCTACTACATGAGCCAGCCCGAAGCCTACGACCACCCCGAGATGCAGAAGTCCTACAAGGCATTGTCGGATGCATTGGTGGGCCAGTACAACGATCTGCGCGGCCAGGGATTCTCCTACGAGCCGTACGACAAAGAGGGCGAGCCCTACGCAAATTCCGACGAGATGAGAGCCGACCTGGCAAAGGGCCACATGTACTATCGCCCAACAGATATCAACGGAGACCTGCAGGAGAATCACCCTATGCGCCAGACGGTGAACACCGTGGATGGCCCGATGATGCTCAACGACGTATTCCGCAATGTGCACGACCAGCTAGGTCATGGATTCGGCGCTAGCTTCGGCCCTCTGGGTGAGCAGCAGGCCTGGATGAATCACCGGGAGACACTTCCTGCGGCAGCACATCCGGCACTCTACACCGAGACCAGAGGTCAGAACGTCTACACCAACTACGGCAACTCACCCGAGTACGGAGAGCACTCCAAGCTCCCGGTGGCACAAAGACCGTTCGGTCCGCAGAGGGTTGTATGGGCACCCCAGTATTCGTGAGAACAGGTGGATTCCTGGAGGACCTGTACGGCGACGCTCCCGAAAAGCCGGAAACTGACTGGGGATTCGACCAACCGTATGAGCTGACGCCACAGCAGCAGAAGATCAATGATGCCATAGCTGGCGGAGCGGATCCGTACGACGCGGTGGAGCAGACCACGGGAGTCCCGGCAAGACTGCAGAAGCAGCAGGAAGCACTGCAGAGACTGCATGAGCAGGGATACACGGGAGACTTCAACCAGGCATCATCGAACTCCTACAACGACCTGATCAATCAGAGGTATCTGGATGCCGAGAATGCCACCAACGGATACCTGCTGAACCCTGGAGCAAAAAGGCGCGGAGTGGACCCTAAGACCCTGTTCTACGGACCGGAATCATATGCCAGGGCACACGCATCCGACGAGCTGATGGATTACTGGGCCAGCAATGGAAGGCCGAACCTGGAGGATCACAGGCAGCAGTTGATCCATGGCACCGGCACCCCCAATCGTAATGACTTCGCGCCCCGCACCATGCAACCTGCGTACGCACAGAACATGTCAGAGGAACGTAAAATCGGACAAACTGAAGCGTCACACTTAAATGAATATGATTTGCACCCAAGTGATGTAAAGTCATGTCAAAGTACATCAAATGAAACCAAACGAATAGGTTCGAATTCAAACGACCTCTATGGCAAGGGTTTCGATGACTTCATGAGCCTTGACTCGCCGCTATTGATGGCGCCGTTCCCCATGGCAGGAAGGCTCAAGAACCAGCCCCTGTACGACAAAGATGCTGTGGCACAAGCACTTTCCAATCCTGCATTGTCGTCCATCGATCCTCGTACTCTGCACAAGACCCAGCCGTATGTGGTGAAAGACGGCCTGAGGCACTACATGTCAGACCCGAACACCACCTATAAGGATCAGGGCAATGCGGGCAACCAGTACCCGGTCGTATATACCAGAGCCAATGGTCAGAACGTGTTGCTGTCGGGGCATCATCGTGCTACGGTAGCTCTGCTGACCGGTAGGCCACTGATGGCGGTGCATGTGATGGATCCTGCGATTCCGCAGAATAAGGTCGCCAAGACCACCTACAACCCGAGCATCGACTGGGATGCTGCGCGAAACCTCTACCAGCAGCGTGCCGCTTTGGACTTTCGTAACTTCACCTACGAGCCAGGCCAAAATCCAGGATTCGACCCGTCATGGGGTGAGGATAACTACGAAGGCTTCTCCACTAATAATGCCCAGGCGAGGCACATAGACCCGGACAAGTACCGACCCTTAAGGCAGCAGGGCCTGGATCTGCAAATACCCCGATTCCCTGGATCCATTGCATGGCAGACGCATGAGCCTCAGCCACACTATCTGACGTACATGGCAGCCGGTCCTTGGGCCAATTCGTTTCAGCGAGCGAGGGGTATACGCAGAAGCGGCTGGCAGCTAATGGGATTCGACCCCAAGCCGTCATCGCTCGACCCGCATGTCCAGCACAACCAATACCCGAGTTATGGCAGGGGCGATAAGCAATGGAGTGAGCCCGGTCAAGAAAATGCCATGTATGCCTATGGGCTGATGCACGGCATCCATAACGCTCAAAAACCAGCCGGGCACCTTTACCGGTACGTTGGTGGCGGTAGCGAATTGGTAAATAGGTTGAGGCGTGGGTCTACTTTCCGGGTTCCGGCCTTGTCCTTTCTTCATGCTACCGATGATGACGCAGAACCAATCGAAGCCCTTGAGCAATACGGCACGGGGAATGATATCGGTGCGATGTTTCATGTGCATCCAGGTGCCAAAGCCGTCAATGGCATGGTCTACCCTAACTACGGTTGGGAGGGTATCACTGGCGGTAAGTTCCGCGTGGACAACATAGATCATGACAATTTCGGCATGCCGACTGTGCATCTTACTCAAACGGAAACTTACGATCCTGATAAGCTGGTGGACAAGAGACTAAGGTCTCAGCAGAAGGCGGCAGGAATGGATGAGGAATTCGACCCCAATGAGGTCGATATTTCTGACCTGGATCACCTACTCGACGGTTTGCCAGTTCCGTACGTGAGGCGGGACAGTGCTGACGAGTTAGGTATAGCAGACAACACCACCCAGAACATACATGGCGTGGAGCCCAAAACCTCTTCTGTCACACCGGATTTCGTGCGTACCTCTGCAAGCTTCGTTCCTGATGACTCCAAGGAGCCGCTGCGATACGAGCCCGGTCAGAACCCTGGCTATGAGGATGGCAACTGGGATCCTGACGAGGAGAAGGACTTCGTGCCGGTGCCGAAGACTGCTGCGGCGCAAGACGTGGTGCTCTACCACGGCACATCACCGGAAGGTCTGGAACACGTTCGGCAGAACGGACTCTCGACCCCTGCATCGGTGATGCATCCGGCTAGCTGGCCGATGCTGACCGACAACTTCGACCAGGCCGCACGATACTCTCGCGGCAAGGTGATCGAGTACCACTTCACTCCTGACGAGCTGGACTACCACAACGGCCTGCTGTGGCCTGGCCAGGAGCATAACGTCTACGATCAGCAGGCTACTGCCTATGCGCCGCAACACGTTCCGGCCGATCGCATCGTGAAGGTGCATGATGTGGGCAGGACCGCTGCCTCGCAATACACCTACCAGCTACACCAGTCTCCGAACTATCCAGACCCGCAAGGACTTGACGACGAGGGTCAGTCGGAGTTCCTGCGTACCCACTCGAATCAGGTGGGTGCATACAGGGATGGGCAGATGGTCGGCTTCATGCGTCTTGAGCCATCCGATGGCATGGTCGGAAACGTCTACGTGAATGCTGCAGATCGTCGTAATGGCGTGGCCACAGGAATGTGGAACTTCGCCCGAGAGCAGGGGCTGAACCCACAACACTCGGATATTCAGACCAAGGATGGCCGTGGTTGGGCTCGCGTTACCGCATCTGCGGCGGCAACTCCCGATTTCGTCCGCAAGGTATCGGGTAAAACCCCAGTTCGACACTTCGTTCGTTCCGCAAGTGCGGCAAGGACCTCCGCCACTCCCTACGACTGGTCGAGCGTGCCGCAGGCATACCAGCAGGCAATCTCCCAGTTCGATCCTGCATCGCTGCAGGAGCCGTCCTTTCCGGTATCGGGCGACACTCCTGGCTGGCATGCGGCAAACAATGACCTGTACGCATCGAGCCTGGTGCACTCGGTAGCAAAACCTCCGATCACACACTGGTTGCACGACTTGGGGTCTCGCTATATCCGAAATGCTGGATGGGACCTTCTGGGGTCGCCGCAAGAGCGGAACCTGCTGGATCCCAATGGTTCTGCGCCGGATAGAATGCAGCAGAACATTCGTAGCAGGGCAGCGCTCAATGCATACTCGCTGATGCGCGGCATCCATGCGGCAAACCCGTTGCAGCAGCCTGCATATCGTGGCGCAAGGCCGAACGATGCCCAGATGGCGAGCGTGATGGAAAACCTCAAACCCGGCACCACCTTCTCACTGCCACCGACTTCCTACACCATGAGCCCAGCACTGGCAGAAGATTTCGGAACGAACCTGACCTTCAAGATCCTGCCCGGCTCCAAGGGCATTCATGGGGACAACTACGACTGGTACGACGGCATCGATCCAGCTCAGGCAAGAGAGTATGTGACCGGCGGAAAGTTCCGTGTGGAGGGCATCGAGCCGCACCCGCACAAGCCGACTGGCAGGGTAATAAATCTGCGTCAGATCAATACCTACGACCCGGATGCGCTGATCAGTGGTAGGACACAGCGTGCCGCCGCTGACGAAACAGATGTGGACGTATCAGGTATCGACAAGCTGTTCGACGGTCGTTGCGCAAGCCGCATACCGTCCTTCGTGCGAGAGGCAGCACGTACCAAGACTCCCGACTTCGTTCGAATCGGCAAGAAGGTGCGCCACGTCCAGACACCGGAGGGTGAGGATCACTTCGGCCTACCCATAGGATCTCCCATCGGTCAGGGTAAGGATGACGAGAAGACCGCCCGAAAGGGCATGGGAGACATGGACATCGACCCGGAGATGGCCAAGGACATGATGCTGGCGCCGGGATCGACTGCGGCACAGCATCTTCAGCGAAATGCCGATGGCACATACTCTTTCGATCCCGAGCGTCAGAAGATGCACGATGCGATCATCTCCAAGTGGCTGACCCACGATGCCGATGGCAACAAGGTAGCGCGCCAGCGGGAGAAGACGCCTACCATGATGGTTCTCGGCGGTGGTCCGGCTTCAGGTAAGTCCAACATCGTCAGATCAGGCCTGACCGACGCCTATTCCGGAAAAGATCCGGTTCTGGTGAATCCGGACGAGATGAAGGCCGAGCTGCCGGAGTATGTTGCCATGGCAAGGGATCGCGACCCGATGGCATCGGTGCTGGCCCATGAGGAATCCTCTTATCTGGCAAAGAGATTGCAGAAGGCCGCTATCGAGAACGGATACAACATCACCGTCGATGGCACTGGAGATACCTCGGTCGCATCGCTGTCGAAGAAGATAGACGCGGCGCGCAAGGCTGGTTACAAGGTCAACGGATCCTATGCCACCATTCCGATGGATATGGCCGTGCAGCGCGCTGAGGCTCGTGCACAGAAGACCGGGCGAGGAGTGCCGGAGTCGATCATCCGTGGCACTCATGCATCGGTATCGCGGATCCTGCCGCAGGCCATAGGAAAGTTCGACAACCTACAGCTCGTGGACTCATCGCAGCGAGACCTGGTGCCGATCATGAGGGCGCACAACGGAAAGGCCGAGATCCTGGATCCGCAGCGCTGGCAGGAATTCAAGGAGAAGGCCAATGGCTGACGAGAGATCCAACGAGCCGATCATCGGCATGTATCACCACATAGCCGCAGGAGTCAACAAGAAGGACTCCAAGTGGGTCACCGACAAGAACAGCTCGGATACCTGGGACAAGATGGCCGGGGAAATGGCGGCAATGCGCAACAAGGGAATCGGCTTCGAAACCGTCCACGACATAGCGTAGCTTCACTCTGGAGCCATATTCACTCCATCCATATTTACTACACTGCAGTAGATATCTCGAAATCATGCCATGTGGGGAAAAGGCTGAGCTGGCCGTCCGGATAGAACGGAATGCCGTTGTGATCCGATGGCTTCGGCCCCCATGCTCCGAGCTTGTGCGGCTTTAGTCCATTGTCCATGATGTGCTGCACGTCCCACCCTCGCATGACCAGAGCATCTGAGATGATCGTGCGGTGGCAGCGCCAGGGAACAGCCTCCGAGCACATGTAGGCGACCGGCGACAGGTTAGCCATGTCCTCCAGCTTGGCCAGAGCGATGGAGAACCTGTCCGACTGGGCATAGTCGGCATAGTTGCGGAACGAGGCGTTGCGCCATGCTCCATTGCGCTCATCGGCGCCGGGCTGCTTGTTGCGACGACCACCGAGGTCCAGCATCCAATGGAACCCCATGCCCTCCTGCTCAGCACGCTCTACGAGGGGCTGTAGGCCATGCTGCGGGCATCTACGCGATCCGGGGTAGCTCCGGACGTCTACGAGCCTTGTGACGCCGTGGCGGGCCAGCAGGCCGAACAGCTCGTCATGGGTGCGGGTGGAGTGGCCGATGGTATAGATGGTTGTCATGACCAAGGAGTCTACACCTGCTAGGATGCGGCGACAGATCTAAAAGATAGAGATAGAATGCCACCCATGAAGAAGACCGATCGCCTGGCGCAGCATGGCACTGTCCACCTCATCTTCAAGAGTGGGGCGGAGGTGTCGTTCGATGCCCTGAAGGTGACCACCGACAAGAATCCAGACGGTGTGCTGGACAGCCTGAAGTGGACGACGCCGGACGGCGCGAAGCTGCAACTGGCCTACGCCAGCTTGTCCAGCATCGATGCCGTGGTGTTCGCAGAGCCGTGATGGAGAACGTCGCCAGCATCCTGGGTCAGGAGCGCAGCCGCATCATCGCCCGACTCAGGGATCTTTTGTGTGACGACGAGGACTGCCTAGATCCGACGTGCCTGCACTATCGTAAGGCCATCGCCATCGTGGCGGACGGCATGACCAAGAGCCAGGCCGACAAGCAGAGAGCGTGGAAGTGATGTCTGAGTACCCGTTCATCGAGATCTCCTACCGGAAGACCAATACTTCCACTAGCAGGTGGTCCCGACAATACAGTCCCGAAGATATATTCGGCGTAGAACCCAAGAGAAGAGAGCCGCACCGGGTAGATGGTGAGGACGCCGACACCTACTTATTCAAAAGGTCGGTGTGATGATGGAGTCGGACAGCGAACTCACTATTGCGACCCGCCGGATTCGAAGGTGGTCTCTGGACGGTACGCATCTGGCGCTGGTAGCCGCGCCGAACGCGCTATTGGCGATGACCGACTACGGCGAAGACGACGACCCGCATGTGCCTGTGAATCGGATAAAAGATAGGGTAGAATCTCCCCATGCTGAAAGATCTGCCGAAGGAAGCGCTGACGAAGCCGACTGATCCGCTGCTGGCGGTGTTGGCACGATTCGAGGGAATCGACACCGAGCAGCTTGCCGAGGGCGTCTACCAGGCTCATCTGAACTGGGATCACCAGATCTCCTCCTACCTGTTCGCATCGCGCGCATTCTTCGATCCGGTGCTGGACAAGCACGATATCCCGGAGTACGGCGTGTGCGATGGCTGGGAGCAGATCCTGGAGCAGAATCCGAAGCTGGCCACCATTCCCGAGAAGTACATCATCCACGTCACGCCGATCGTTCGCGATCAGTCCAATGCCGGTCAGGGCGGAGGATGGCGCTGGCACAAGTGGGGCGAGTACATCGGTGCCCACGAGCCGCAGTGCGAATATCTCGATGACGAGCCGGACATCGACAAGGTGTTCGTCTTCCATGTACGGAGGATCTACTGATGGATGCCCCGAAGAGTCCGGCGGATTACCTGAATGATGCCGCAGACCTAATCGAGAAGTATGGATGGCACCAGTTCGACTTCGGAGACGAGACGGTCGGGTACTGCGTACTTGGAGCGATTCGCAAGGCGGTACCCCTCGACAGGGTTCGCTACGCTAGGCGCGTATTGGATGCCTATGCGGAGATTGACGCTCGTGTCAAGCAGGATGCTGCTGTATGGAACGACACTCCGGGTCGTACCAAAGAAGAGGTCCTGGCCGCACTGAGGGGTGAAGATGTCGTACTGCAGAACCAGTGAGACCGGCTCGGATATCTATTGCTTCTCCTCTGGCGAGGGTCACTTCGAGGTGCTCGTGGCCAATGGCAGGATCCGACCTCTGACACTGTGGGAGAAGATCCGCTCTAAGCTGCCGCAGACGAAGGGCATGAGGCGTAGAACCGACATCGCCTACTGGCTGGAACCACTGCTGCCTACCGGCTTCCCGCTGGACGGTGAAAGCTATTGCCTGCCAACGGAACTCGAATGCGCCGAGGTTCTGCTGAGCTTGCGTGACGTAGGGTACGGCGTGCCACAGGACGCGATCGATAGGCTTCTGGAAGAGGCCGACGAGAAGGCGGAGAGTGCACGATGATCAGCTACCTATCGCCCGAAGAGATCATGCGGGACTACAAGACCGGTAGCGATCGAGACTGGTGGCAGGAGTCGCTGTTCCTGTGGAACTGCGGGATGCCTTGGCTGCCGATCAAGGCGAAACACGAACGGAGACAGAGGGATGAAATTCCGCACGAGGCCCGTCGTCATCGAGGCAATGGTGCTCGATGGGCACACCGTCGAAGTGGCGCGGTGGCTCACTGGGCACGGAGTGACGTTCCACGCGGACACACATCCGACCGACGCCGCCCAGGACGTGCTGCACATCGAGACGCTGGAAGGCACGATGCGCGCCGAGCCTGGCGACTGGGTCATCCGTGGCGTGAAGGGCGAATTCTACCCGTGCAAGCCGGACATCTTCGAGGCCACCTATGAGGCGGTGGAAGATGCCTGACAGCGGGGGCGTCGACTTGCGTTGGCGTGACTGCGAACGCTGCGGTGAGATCGAACGCGAGACCCGACCCGCCGAGGTGACCCTATGAGGACGTATCGTGCCCTGGACGATCTGGTGGCCGGAGTGGATATCGCTGATCGCCTTGGTGTCCGCCCGCCTGCGGTGTCTAACTGGCAGGTTCGGTATGCGGACTTTCCCGCTCCAGTGGTCAGGATTGGTCGCGGTAACCTGCCGATCTTCTCCTGGGAGCAAGTAGAGCGATGGGCTAAGAAGACAGGAAAGCTCAAGGACTATGATTAACGCGAAGTTGCTGCAGGATACCTTGGTCCATATCAAGGAACATCCGGAGCAGCATGATCAGCGCCACTGGGGCGTCATGACCGCTTGCGGCACGACGTTCTGCTTCGCCGGTACTGCGCTCTTGCTGGCCGGATACACGCCGGTCTGGGGCGACACGGAAGATGGCGAGATTCTGCTTTGGGGCTGGATCCCGCCGGAGGGCGAGAGCTACGAGGAAGCCAGTTGGCTGGACGGCACGGTAGGTACGACGGCCAAGACTGCCAACACAGAGCTGGGTATATCCGCAGTCAGCGCATCTCAACTGTTCTACATGTGCAAGACGGTAGAGGACCTGGAGGATGCAGTGGCGAACATTCTGAGGAATCCAGAAGAGAGTTCAGCATGACCGACGTTACTCTGACCCCGACACAGGACCTCATCATGGAGGTGCTGTCCGCCCGCGATCGGCTGGGGGCGCAGATCTGGACCTTCCACAAGAGACACCTCCGACCGCTCAAGGATCTTGCATCCTGGGGACTAGTGGAATGCGTGGAGAGCGACATCGTACCCGATCGGATACGCTGCAGCATCACCGACGCCGGACGTCACCTCTATCAGGTATCCCCGTATGGACCGCAGGAGGGCCAGCAGCGCTCCATCCATACCGATAGCGTAGTGCAGCTTATAAACGATAATGTTATGCTACTGCGCGAGAACATGGCACTGCTTGACACGATAACGAGCAAGACTGGAGATATTCATGCCTGAGGTAACTTCGCTCACCACCGACCTGTTCGAGGATGACGAGCTGGAGAATTTTCTCGGTGAGGGATTCCACACCGCGTTCCGCAAGGCAGTGGACTCGAAGGAGGCCGACAGGATCTGGCACGCCATCAACGACCTGCCCTCGGAAGAATGGTCGGCCGTGCTCTACTTCGTGGCGGAGCCTCTGCTGGAGATCATCCAGGAGCGAGTAGCCGGATCACTGAAGGACGTTCGTGCCTCGGAGCGCAATCGCATCATCTCCGATCTTCGTAAAAAGTTCGGCGTCACCAACAGAGCAGCCGACTGGCTGAGCAGGAACTCGGAGATCTGATGCTCGTAGAGAAGACGTACCTAGTCAACGTAAAGCTCAACGCCGACAGGGATTCCGTAGAGGATCAAGAGTTTGGCACTGAGATTCGCCAAGCGATGCTCAATCAGATGAGTGACTATGGCCTGCGAGAATTCACCATCTCGGATGACGCCGGAGTGCTGTTCGCGGAGCGGTACGACATCATCAAGGACTCTGGGCTGGATCAAGACTCAGATGCCGCATTAACTCCGGCTCCGAATGTGAAGCTGCTGAATAGGATCCTCGATATCATCGAGACCGATCCGGATCACTGGGATCAGGAGACTTGGGTCACCGAAACCCCTTGCGGCACTGCGTATTGCTTCGCCGGGTGGGCTGTGCACCTCAATGGATACAAGTTCCATCCAGGATGGGATCTCTCGCTCAACACCAGCGATGAGGTGTACAAGGACAACGAAAAAGAAAGCATCTACATACAGGACGTCGCGCAGGAGATCCTGGGCCTGACTCTTCTAGAGGCAACCACGCTGTTCTCCTCCTGGCGCACCCTGGACGATATCAGGGCCGTGGTCGCACACATCATCGCAAGAGGGCAGAAGAAATCATGACGTTCGATACCACTCTCACCGCCGACTCTACGAAGGCGGAGATCAGGTCCGAGTGGGTACGCGCCCTCAGATCCAACGAATACAAGCAGGGTCGCAAGAGATTGCGCGTCGATGACAAATTCTGCTGTCTAGGGGTGCTGTGTGACCTGGCTGCGCAGGCTGGGTTGGCGAAGTGGGAGAGTAGTGATGTATATGGAGAGACGATATCGACTCTAGTGGACGGCAATAATCGGCGTGGTTTACCTTGGGTGTTGCTCCCTCCGGATATTGCCAAGTGGGCCGGAATCGAGCCGGACGGAAAGCTGCGCAAGCCTCTGATCGAGGACACTGGTCTATTCTACGATACGCTGGCCGGAGTCAACGACGGTGGGCACCACGACTTCTCGGCTATCGCAAGGCTTATCGAGGACGACTATGTGAGGACCGATGACGAGCAATAAGCTTGATATCCTTACCTGGATCTATCACCAGATAGCCAAAGACGAGGAGCTGTATCCGTTCGCATCCCGGTCCTGGGAATACAAGCACAACGATGACTGGGTCGCGGTGTACCGCAAGAGGATCTGGCGCGGCAAGGATGCTTGGTGGAGAAGCGCTTTCCACATGTCGAAGTCGCCGCTGCTTCCGTGGACTCGCCGCAAGAGCGAGACGCCCGGCCTGTTCTCCATGGACGAGGTGTTCTACCCGAGCAAGTACAAGATCTATCCTGTGCAGACGTTCTACCTGTGGGTGGCTGCCTGGCGCTCTCACAAGGATAAGCCGGATGCACTGGTCGACGGCAACCTGGTGTTCTGGGGCGAGACCGCAGACTACATCAAGGAATGGGATCCGGAGCGGACTGATCGCGAGTGCGAGGCCAAGCGAAAGGTGTTGCAGTTCCATCGGAAGATAGTTGACATCCTGGGCATAGAAAGCTGCGCCCAGGATTACGAAGAGTGGCCGTGCGCAACCGTGCGCTCCATCGCTGATGTCTACTCACACCGAGAAGGGTATGGACAATGGACCCCAAAGTCTGGCTCATGATTTTTTGGGTCCTGTCCACCCTGGCGGTCTGCATTGCCCAGGTCAGCAGGCTGGGGGTTGAGAGGACAATTAGTTTCACCTACTGGTTCCCACCGTTGAGCTTTGCGGTTATGGAATTCTTCATAGCCGTTATCGCCGTCCTGCAATCGGATTGGCCTTCGTGCGCCGTGGCCGCTGCCTTCTGCGCTTTCTTCTTCTGGGTCTTCTGGCGTAGACGTCCTCGCGGACCACGAAAGCATAAGCTGCGCAAGGCTATTGGAGCCAAGGCGCGAGCCATCCGAGATAAGATGGTTGCGGCCATGCCGAAGCCAAGACTGCTCGCTGTGCCTGCCTAATGCAGTAAATCGCCGTCTATCGACCTAATAGTTGTGAAGACTTCTGTGAGATGGGACGGCTCCGGCGGAGACCTGTCGTTCGAACACACTCCTGCGGCTGACGGTGGCCCTCACACGTTCTCTGCGGCACTTAACGGTGTACCCGTGGGTAAGTTGTTGGTGGCGGATGAGAACGACCGCAACGGCCTTCCTAGCGGCGCTATAGCGAATATCAACGTCAACCCGGAGCATCGCCAAAAGGGAATCGGCCGAGCGCTGGTCGAGTACGCGCAGAGTCAAGGCGTCTACCCCAAGCACAACCCGTACATGATGACCTCCAATGGGTATGGGTTCGCGCAGCACACGCCGGAATTCGGCTTCGTCTCCAGGGGCGCCAAGAAACAGAAGAGCTATACCTGCAAGATCTGCGGTAAGCCCGCCACCAAAGGTGTGCTGTGGGCCGAGGGCATGGGCATCGTCCCATCCTGCGACGAGCACGTCGAACAGGCCAAGAAGAAGGTCGATGACCCCAATGACATCGTCGGCATCAAGGACCTCACCCGCAAGTCGAAAGTCGCTGTGCGGTGGCAGGATTCGGATCAGGGCAAGCTTGAATTCCAGTACAGGCACGTCCCGGCGAAGAATTTCGATCCCGCAGAGCATCAGATCATTGCAAGGCTCACCGATTCGCAGGGCAATCGCGCTCCTGTAGGCAGTCTGGCTTTCTATGACGTGCCGCAGGAGACCGAGACCTACGAGGGGACCGCCAGGCCGCATGAGATCGCATGGATCTCAGTGAATCCAGAGCTGCGACGCAAGGGAATCGGTCGGGCCATGGTCGAGCATGCCTACTCGCTGGGATATCACCCGACCCACTCGGAGATCCTGTCCGCAAACGGCAAGGGATTCGCCCAGGCCACGCCGGAGTTCGATAGCGGAGCGCTGGTGTGAGCGTCACCAAACATGCCGAGACGTGCCGCTGCGGAGGGTCGATCACCGTGGAGGGCGACGGCTTCGACATGAGCATCGTCCTTGACTGGCGCAGCACCCACAAGGACTGCCTCAGGTCGCCCCACTTCACGGATCGGAGTGGCAGCACCTCAGCCTCCATGGTCTTCGGCTTTAGCCGGAACTTCGACACTCGCCCTACTGTGCGCTAAAACCGCAGGTCAGAGCACACATCTACGCACCAAAAGATGCGCTAGGCTCCAGAGCCAAAAGATACGGGTAGAATCTCTTTCATGAGTGGATCTAACGATGAGTGGCGCGCGCACTACGACGAGTCGGTGCGGCTGGTGGGATCTTGGAAGGAAGCCATCAAAGAGATCGCTGCCAGTCTCAAGGGACGAGAGGCTTCGCAAGAGGAGATCAACGCTGCTCTGGAGCTTCCCAGACAGTCGCTGCTTGCCTCACAGGTAGAGGCGCAGCTAGCCACCGTCCTGATCAACAAGAGACTCACTGACGTGGGTCTGGGTGCTATAGAAGCATCGATAGAGCAAGATCCGAGTGAGCCTGTAGCCACCGAACGGATCGATCACGGCGCTCGCAAGCTGTACGAGAAGAACAATGATCTGTCCGTTTCGTGGGATGATCTTGACGACGAGTGGCTCAAGCAGCGTTACCGCGACGATGTCCTGACCGTGCTGAATGCGGTGGTCGACCGATGAGAATGGGAAGCGACATGCCGCTGTCGAGCGGCGATCTGCGCGTCATAGCAGACGCAGTGAGCGAGGTAGAGAACTCTACTCTAGCTGGCAACGGCCTGTTGGGCCGTATCGAGGTGTTTCGGCCGGACGGTGGCGACGTGGTCGGATGGGTAGCGAGGTTCGATGATCGCGATCCCGACATGGGTTGGGGCTTCATACCTGTCGGCAAAGACCGATGAGCCACTTAACACGTAAGGAACGGAAAGCCGCCAAGAGCTTATCCGGCATTCTGGACCTCAACTACGACTCGATCCTTGGCGCTGTCCAGGACGTGGTGCGCGCAGACTACGTCGAGCTAGAGGCGAAGCGCAATCCGGGCGCCTATGCGTTCCTTGATGAGGACGCCATAATCATCTGGAACGAGGCGGTACGGATCGCCTTCGATCAGTGGCTCGAAAAGGCTGGTGGCACAACATGAGTGACCTGATGCTCGATTCCTTTGCGGTGTTGCGTCAGCTTGAAGTCATGAAGCTGGAAACGCCGATTCACCTGCGACACGATTTTGACGGGAGCACGTACCCTCCCAACACTTACACACTCACGATTGCAGGAGCCGTACACATCCTGAACAACCTGTGCGCGCTCCAGATGACCACCAAGCTGGATTCGATCCACACCTTCCCGTTCATCGAGGATGAACAGGCCAATATCACCGGGTACGGACACCAGGACAAGACGGTGTTTGTGCAAAAGGTGAATGAGTACGATGAAATTTGTGCGGATGAGATCATTCCTGACATCGACAAGTTCAGCGCAGATCAGATCAGACATAAATGGGTGACGATCGATGCGAACAACGAGCGTTTTACTGAATGCAACGCCGACACTCCAGGCTCTATCCCGGTAACCACACTGTGGGGATGGAGATGAGGACGCCGAACTATGAGGAGCTGCCCTTCCCAGTGAACAAGCGCCAGCGCAGAAGGATTGAGCTGGATGGGGAAGAGCTGAGCGAGCACTACGACATGTATATGTCGGAGCCGAATATCTGCCCCAGGCCGGAATACACCGCTGGGCGAGGGCATGATCTGGTCGTCTGGTGGGGCGATGGTGACCGCGTCGCGGTGAGCTATGTAGATGTGTATGGCTTTGGTAGCCTCTACCTGTATGACACCAGTCTCGTCCATCGTGTCGATGATGAAGAGTGCGAATGCGAATGGTGTGCGAAGAAGGGGGTAGCTGCACCGTGAAAGTTCTGGCGCTGATCCTGTCTTGCGTGTGGTATATGGCAGCCTGGGCTGGACTGGCTCTCGCGCCTTCTGGTTCTGCGCTTTCGATCTGGTGCCTCATCGGTATGTTGACTGGCTTGGGATGTGTTATCGCATCCGCATATTCATTAAGGAGATCGTCATGACGAGCAAGGCAATTCTCCAGCGTCAGGTGTACTACCTAACGGACGAGCTGGAGCGTACTGGCACATACCTGCAGATTGAGCGTGAGCGTCGGCTCGATCAGGAGCGCCGGTTGCTGGACGAGTTCGATAAGCATGTTCCGGATGTGAACGGTGCTCGTGACATTGGCATGAGCGCACTCAGCAGGAATCGCAACGTATTTCCTTGTGCCGCTTGCTCTTACTACTGGCCCTGCCCGTCATGGCATATGCTTCGTAGGGTAGCTGGAGCGGGACACGCCGAGTACACGCTCACCCTGGAGAAGCTAAATGAGCAATCCTCCGAGTGAGCTGATTCGTGTCGGCTATAGCCGAGGTGCAAGGACTCGGAGGTTTACCCCGAGAATAAGTGACACGCCGATAGGAGCTTCGTGTCACTTGCGTCGTAACTCGTTCGAGTGAACTTACGACAAGACTCTATTCCCAATGGCCACCTTCCGGTAGGATGATCTTCGAAGACTCTTGCCACAAGAAGGGGCAAAACGAATGAATCACGCAACATCACGTCCACGCCGGAACATCTTCCTGCGAACACTGGGCGCCCTGCTGCTCGTGCTCGGCTTCGGGATGATGCTGGCGCCGTCCGCATCGGCCGGTCAGGGTGGCACAGGAGGAGACAACAGCGACAAGGTCTACGTCTGCAAGTACGTGGGCACCCCTGGGGTGGATGAGCGGCTGCAGACCGGCCAGAATCCCATCGACGTGTCGGTGAACTCGATCAAGGACTACCACGGAGTCGGATCCTACTTCGCAGACAAACAGGGGCGCAGCTACGTCCTGGCCACCTCACCGCAGTATCCAGAGCCGACAGTGAACAACTGCCCGTCCAGCGGTACGTCCGTCGTGACGACCACGGTTTTCGTGCCGATCACGAAGACAGAACAGGTGCCCACAACGACCACCGAGACGGTCACGTTGCCGGTCACGACCGTGGTGCACGATACGACCACCGAAACCGCAGTCGAGAAGACGACTGAGACAACGACTCTGGTGCTGACCACCACCGAATACTCCGAAAATCAGGTTCCCACAACGGTTTTCGACACGGTGACGGAGCCAACCACCGTGACGCAGCAGAACACAGTGACTGAATTGTCCCCGGTGACCGTTACGGATGTTGCCACCGAGCGTGTGGTGACCACCGTGGAGGTGCCGGTCACCGTGAACCACAACGTCGTCACGACCGTACAGGTACCAGCCACGGTGAATGTGCCGGTCACCGTCACCAAGGTGATCAACGGTGCGCCCAAGACCGTGACGGTGACCCTCAAGGGGAACGACACCACGGTGTACGGGGCTACGGTGACGGTCACCGACTGCCCGCCGGGTGTCAAGACACCAGACTCCAGCTCGCTGGCGTATACGGGCGGAGGGCCGCTGCAGTTGCTGACCATCTACGGTAGCGTGGCGGCGTTCATGGGGCTGATCCTGCTCGGGATCTCGACCCGCAAGAAGCTCAGGGGCACTCACTCCTGAACGAAACGGCGGTGGGTTTGCCTCACAAGGGCAGCCTGCCGCCGTTTTTGTTGTAAAAAGATAGTGTTAGCATTGACGAATGAAGGCATATGGCACTCTCGACATCGTTCTCAACCCGGAGAACACCAAGCTCTACATGACCTCCAAGCACAACCCGCTCACGGCCGAAGATCGTTGCGACTACTGCGGAGCGCAGGCCTGGGCTCAGGTGGAGATGCGAGATAGCGATCTGCTGTTCTGCAAGCACCACTTCGATCAATACAAGGCCTCGCTGGTGGAGCAGAGCCACTGGATCCGCGACTATACCCAGGCGCTGAGCAACTGATGCAGTACTGGTCTTACATCCTGACCGCCGTTGGTCTTTTGGGAATCTACCTGGCTGGCAAGAAGAATCGTGCTGGTTGGCTGGTAGGTCTTGCAGCACAAGCACTTTGGATCGCCTACGCCATCGTCACCCGTCAGTGGGGATTCATCGTGTCCTCGGTGGCCTACGGAACCATCTACGCAAGGAATTGGCGACTATGGCGCAGCAATCCGGCAAAACAATAAAGGCGCCCTGTCGATTCTCCGGTCACGCTGCCGCTGCTGAGATGTACATCATCGGTTGCCCGGCGTGCAAAGCTAGCGTGCGCATCAAAGATGGTCGTATCGCCATTCATATCCCAAGATCGTCCGAAGATCGCTCGACCGGCCGATAGGACTCGCTCGCGAGGCGGCTACCAATATCCAGTAGCTATATAACTGGAGGCCGTCATGCCAGCACTGATAAGAGTCCTGATCCTGCTCCTTCCGATGCTGTTGCGGCCCGAGAAGTTGTGGCCGTTGCTGGACCTGATCACTCTGTGCAAGATAAAGTGGCTGTGCAATAAGCATCAGGAGATCCTGGATCGTACCGCCTGAGGATACGTTTCCTGCACAAAAGATATGTTAGCCTTGGTTCGTGAAACTACCTGAGCCTCCCGCTGGCCTATTCTGGCGAATTCGACACGAGATGAATCTGATCGATGACAATGTGATTCATGTCGAGCTTCGCAAACGACGCAGGTTTATATTTACCTTCTCCACCTCCATACAGTCCAAGGCCTTCTGTGTGCCTTATCGTGACGGACTGACCAAGAAAAGCCTTCGTGCAATGGTCTACGATCGTGCCGAGGTAATCCTGAGAGATTACGTCGAGGGTACAGAGCCGTATAGGACGGCACGGATGGCCAGAGACTATCTGCGACCCCTGCTGGGTGACACTCCTGGAGACTGGAAGTCCAACCATTGAGCGTGCTTATAATAATCCTCTACGTTATTCTTCAATGGATAGCTATAGTGCTCTTGGCGAGCGCCCTGCTCCGAATGATGATGCCGATGATCTGGGCGAATCACATCTGGTGGCAGATGATTCCGCCGATCCGGAGTGTTCGGGACTACTTCGCCGCTGTTCGGGACTATCCGGTGTCGGACATCATGGACTACATCATCGAATTTCAAAAGAAGGGCAGCAAGTGACCACCACCCTGAACGAGCTGGCCAAGAGTATCCGCCAGAACGCCGTCGATCACGGATTCTGGGAGGAGGATCGCAACTTCGGTGAGATGCTGGCCCTGATCCACTCGGAGGTCTCTGAGGCGCTGGAGTCGTATCGCAAGGGTGAGCCATCGCTGTTCCTCGTGCATTCAGATGACTGTCAGATCGATGAGTTCGGATGGTGCACCTGCACACCCAAGCCAGAGGGATGGACATCTGAGATCATCGACGTTCTTATTCGCAGCTTGGACCTGCTACATGAGCAGGTAAACATCGACCATGTCACATCCCTCAAGATGAAGTACAACACCACCCGGCCCTACAAACATGGTAAGAAGTTTTGAGTCATGGAGCTATCTCTCATCGCAGGCCTGGAGCGTATTCGGCGTAGCCTGTGTTCGTACCCCGGCGACGCCTGCGACTGCAAATTCGGTGCCAATATGCTGCCTAACTCGGAGCAGACCGGCTGCCCGGAGCTGAGGATCGCGATCGAGTCCCTGCGCCGTCACATAGCAGGCGAACAGCCGCCGGAGCTGCGCACACTATACGTCCCCTGACGGACTGATTTATCTCTTGCATCCTGAGGCGCCCTGATCTATACTGATCAGAGGAACTTATCCGCAGCGATCCATCGGAGTGTGCCATGCGCAAGCTGCTAGAGAACTCGGTCGTTGCGGTACTCGTCGCGGCCATCTTCTTCGTGGTCTTCGCGCTCTTCTCCGGCTCAAGTGGCCTGCTGCACACCGCGATCGGCATCGGACTCACCATCGGGGCTGCCTTTCTGGTGGTCTACACGTTCGTCATCTTCCTGACCAGGAAGGATGAGCGGCGGCGATGATGCTTCGGATCGAGCTTGCGCTACTGGGCTTCAGCGTATTCGTCCTCAGTGGGCTATTCGTGCTCGCTGCCCGGTATTACCCCATGCTGGACGTCCTGGTCACTGCCGTAGCGGTGCCGCAGATGCGCACCTTCCTACAAGCCTCTAGGAGGCTCCAGGAGCGTCGCAGGCAGGCCACCCCTACTCACGACACCGTTCTGGCCTATCCAGAGCCTCCACGACCATCCTGGAGCGCTACATGAGCACACACGTCGGCCGCTCCTGGAGCGGACACCAGATTGAGGACCTGTGTCCGTGTCCACAGGAACCGTGCGGGCTGGTCGACCTGCAGAAGGCCGACCCCCAGTGCGTCCAGCACAACCTAACCAGGACCATCCGCCAAGGGCACGCCGAGGAAGACTGCCCGGCAAAAGATAGGAGCACAAAATCATGAGATGCCAGATCACGTTCCGCAGCGGTGCTCAGATCGAAGTCGACCTGAACGATGATCTCTTGCTGGGGCGCGACGATGGTGTGACGACCATCAGGTGGAGCACGCCGGAGGTTTGGGAGCGCAAGCTCTGCTATCTCCCGGACCCCCACCACATCGAATCCGTCGTCGCTCTGGCCGATCCCGAAACGACGGTGGCGCAGTGAGCATCAACTCCGCGCGCATGTTTGGGATCTACGACAGCCTCCAGCATGGCGACTCCGTCCCGACCGTCGACCTGCAGTGGTTCGTGAAGCGCTGCGAAGAGACCATCGACGTGTTCTCTCGCGTTCCGCAGTTCAACCTGTTCGTGGCGGATCTGATCCACAATCGCAACAACGTCCAGAGCTATCTCGATGCCCGGCGCAGGGAGAAGTCATGATCAAAAGACTCAACCTCACTCAGATCAAGCAGATCTGGGAAATCTTGGTGGAATGCGGCGGAGCTACCCCTAACGATGCTCCAGGATTCTTCTACCACCTGACCGAGCCAAGAGTCGAATTCCGTTTCCGGGGAGTGCTGGGGTTCGGCGGAAAGTTCTACTACCCCGAGATGCTCGTCTCCTGCTACAGGGAAGACCTCACGCCCGAGCGCGAGCATGTCATCGACGTCATCAATCAGAAGCTGAACCAGTTGCAAAGCGACTGGGAGACTCCTCCCGACATGTCCGGCGTGGAACTGATCACCAGAAAGGTGGATCGGATCCGTACTGTTCATGGACACACTCCAGAACACGATGCCGAGCGGCATGAGGTGTGGGAGCTACTCAATGCTGCCGGTGTTTATCTCTTAGGAGATAGGCAGGTAAGCTGGCCATGGGAGAAATCAGCCATGCGGCGTCAGGCTCCTTACTTCGAGGAACCGACGCTAGAAGACATGGTCAATGCGGGAGCACTGATCGCGTCCGCTATCGACCTCAAGAGAGCCAAGGAGAAGCAAAATGGCGAATAACGCCGTCACCTACCTGCAGATCGACCGCAACGGCGGGTACTCACAGGAGGGAACGTTGCGTGTGGTCAAGGCTACCGCGCAGAGGCCCAGTGTCGTGGAGCCCGACGCGATCGTGGTTAGGGTAGACATCTCCGTGCCCCAGTCCGCCTTCGGCGTGATCAAGGCGAAGATAGAGGTGCCGGAGTACGAGCTGCCCAAGGTCATCGGGTCCGCAGTAGTGCCGGTGTAGCCATGTGGGTATTCCGAGAGCAAGATGTGCTAGTCAAGACCTGCGAATGTGGTGGTCAGCACCAGTTCTCGGTGTGTCTCGTCAAAGAGCTATTTGAGACCACAGAGGTCCGTTCCATCTTCAACGGCTACGGCAAGATTGACGAGAAGGTGTATGTCGATCGTCAAGGCAATAGCTACTGCACCAGATCCCCAATCGACTTTCATTCCGGATCTCGCTACGTCCGCGATGACGGATGGGTATTTCAAGATGCGTTCCACATGCCGAAGAATGCGGTGGATCTGTTCGGTCATCCGCTACACCCCGTCAGGTTTAAGGGAGATCGTCCATGGTGAAGATGGGATCGGCCGATCAAGCAGCCCTGCGTCAGATCGCAGACCGCATGACGTGGCCGTCACTACACTGGGGAGTGGAGGATGTGCACCCGGATGCGTGGCCGCACATTGCCATCGCCGCAGTGAAGGGCGCGCGGCCGGTCTTGCGCGTCGAAGCGTTGCAGGAGGCACTGGATCTGGTGCGCAGGTGTGACGATGGTTCGTACGACTCCCCAGCTTTCGCATACATCGAGGATGTGATATCAAATGCCATTCAGGAAGCGCAGCGATAGGTCTGGGGTAAACATACATTCCGTCACGGTGAAAGACGGTGCGCTGGACGTAGAGATGACCGAGGATGAGGCGCACAACACCATCACGATCATGGCCGATGCTATGGCGAAGATGCTGGGAGATGCCGACAACTACATCGAATTCGTGGCGACTCCCGGAAAGCTGTCCAAGCTGAGAGGATCCTACGTCATCACCGTTGGTCGTGGTGGGCGTCCTACGCCGCACGAGCTGCGAGTGCAGGCCGAGAATGAGCGGGACGACGCCAGGGAAGAGGCTACCGAGCTGGAGGGTAAGCTCACCGACCTGTGCTACTCGCTGGCCACCGAGGATGAAATCGGTGAATGGACGTCCCACAATGACATCGCGGATCGCCTGATCGACCACATCGGCGGAAAGATCCAGCGGCTGGAGCGGCAGGTGGAGAAGCTGACCGCCGAACGCAATGCCGCGCAAGACATCATGAACGAGCACAGGTGTGATGAGCAGGCGGAAAGAGCGTACCGGAAGACCATCCAGGACCAGGATCGTCTCAGCAAGCTTGCTATCAAGGGCGTTCGGCTGCTACGGGCAGCGGAGGAATACCTGACCAACGGCTCGTCTGGCGTCCGTTGCGGTGTCTGCATGGGACATTCACCGGAATGGGACGGACACAGCAAGGACTGTCGCAAGGGCGACTTACTCCAGGCCATCGAAGACTACAATAGGCCAGTCGAATGAAGCTGACCTACGTACCGGTTCAGGTACAGTTGACAGGCCCCGAGGGTCACTGGTACTACATCTACAACCGCCCGGACGACGAAAAGCGTTACACCACACGCAAAATGGCAATCCGCGAGGGCATCAAATACTACGACCACGACGACTTCGTCATCGCCATACTGGACGGCGATACCCTTGTCGGGATCGCCTGGCAATTCGAGGATCGCGAGCCGGAAGACTTCATGGACGAGGCCCCTGGAATAGCAGCGGAATTCGGTTGGAAGGTGCGGACGCCGGTCGGCTATAAGGCCCCTAGTCCGGAGTTCCTGGCCGTGGAACAGCTTGCGCGGCAAGGACACGGCGCCATCCAGGTAGCTCTTCCCGAGCCGGGAAAGCTTCCGATCAAGGTGGTCATCGGAGGTCCGATCAAGTACTGGTGGTCTCTGCCGGACGCGGAGTGGGGAACTGGCAGGCATGCCGAGTACCTGCAGTGGCGCGATGCCGTGGAAGCCGCATTCGTCCAGGCCGGATTCCTGGTATACATGCCATACAAGGCGTGGCGCGGATCGTGGCATGAGCACGCCCAGCAAGTGAACGACGCCGCCATCGAGATCGCTGACATATTCGTGTATCTCACCCCTCCTGGAATACCCGATGAAGGAACCCAGGAGGAGGTGGCCTACGCTCAGGAACTGGCGGTGCCGGTGTTCTACCTGCCTCCTAGCACTACCGGCCACATCGAAAAGACGATAGAGAGCATCAAAAAGACCCAGGATGGTTTGTACGATGACTGAGCTGGTGAACCCTACCCAGATCGAGGAGATCGTCGGCGTCAAGCGCGACCCCGTGCGTCACTACGGTCGCGTCATCACCGACACGCAGACCTTCTACATCCTGCACAGCAAAGAATGTGTCGATAGCGGCATTGACCTGCGGGAATGCCCATACTCCAAGGCACTTGATACTTACGGTATCGATGAAGACTTCTGGCTTGGATACACCAACGTACCGATCACGCTAGTCATCGAGTGGGGAATTCTGACGCCCATAACAAGGTGGGCTGCCAAATGACGAATCGTGAGAAGGTTCTTTCTGTAACCATTCACGACTGCGAGGTGGCTGATGTCACCCCTATTCCTGATTTCCCCGACTACTTCGTATGCGCCCACGGAGATGTGTTCAGCGCCAAGAAGGGAGGCTGGCGGAAACTGAAGCCTCAGCCAGACCGGGATGGATATCTCCATGT
>Ga0164242_10000375_pt1 | contig 54759 bp, 50 predicted proteins | sample OricomgcompostMG_FD_108783 | JGI IMG/M metagenome (GOLD analysis project Ga0164242, IMG submission 108783) | Miracle-Growth compost microbial communities from Emeryville, California, USA - Original compost - Miracle growth compost (MG) ...
ACTAGAATTCAATTCAGAATAATTGAAGGGGCTTACTTTTTCAATTCAGATAATTAATCCAGTAAAATCAAGACATTCAGAATCAAATTACTTTATTTCTTGTTTTTATCGGACAGTAGTGATCAATTTTATAAAAAACAATAAACTCTAGTTATCAAAGACTATCTTTAAGACGACTAATATCTCGACGATATAACCAACAACTGTCTTCATAAGCGCCAATTTCATCTTTTAAGCGAACAATTTCTCCAAAACGTCCATCAAATAGGACTTTTTCCTCTGTATATTTCTTGTTGACTTGATTATATTTCTGTAAAAAATAAATGGTTAAGCTACTTACGGCTAGAAGTGCAATTACTAGAATAAAGAATATTTTTTTCATAGTACAAATTTAAAAATCAAACGGTGATTTTACGTTTTGATTGAAATAATGTAAATTTTCAAGTAAAACCAATTGTGCACCTGAAAAATAAAATTTTAATATTTGATCGTACTTAAACCCATGTGCAGCCATATTCATGGCGCCTTCTTGACATAAACCAATTCCATGTCCATAACCACGCCCATTTAAAACTACTTGATCTCCTTCCGGGTGACACGAGAAAAATGTAGATTTTAGATTAAATTTTGTACGTAAATCTCTTAATGGAATTCCGAGGATAGCATCTTTGTAAAATGGCATTCTTTTATTTTGCGTGAAATTATAAATAGAGGAACCATACATAGAATCTTGTATAGGATAGCCGTATTCTTTCACTAGATAAGATTTCCAGTCCGCTTGTGGAATACGTTTTACCCATGTGGATTGCGAGGTATGAACGCAAAATGTATCTATAAAAGAATGAATATAACTCAACGATTGATTCCATACATATTCAGATTCTGAAGTTTGTCCACCACAATTCGCATGAAAAAATGCATCGATTAACTTTCCAGTAGAATCTGTCAGCACAAGGCTTTTTGTTCCTTTTACAGCATCTTCAATTTCAGGTGTAAAACGAAGCATACTTTGATATGCTTGACAATGCACGCCATCACACAATTGAAAACCTTCTTTTTGATGGCGATTTACATTTTTCACAGCATACGTTCTGCTAATAATCGCTTGAACTTTATAATATTCTTCTGGATTATTTCCTCCTCCTTCTGATTCTACAACTCCACCCAAATAATGTTGCATGCTAACATCATTAATAACTGTCAATTTATTTCCTGCATTAAAAACAGTAAAATTATCACGGTATTTTCGCTCTTTTACAGCTGGAGAAATGGAAAGCACTTTTATATTGCTGTTTGCTTTTAACGAAACCAAAGCGAGTGTAGAAAATGTACCAATTACGCGTTCACCTTTTGTTATTTTCAATTGATTATTCGAAACCATTGAAACTTTTATAGTTTCTCCTTGAATTAAAGAATCTACATATTGAGAATCTGCTTTTACGACGTAATTACCTTGAAAAGGCGAAAAAGAAACTTGCTTGATCGAAAATTGTCTCAACAAACCAATATGCACTTGCTGCGAAAACAGAAAATGAAAACTAAAAGTGAGAGAAAAAACAACAATCCAACGCATAACTATACAAATGTAAAGAAAGCCTTAACAAGAATCTTACCGATTTTGCATAGTTTTCAACATACGTTTGGCGGTTTCTTCACTTGCACCTACTCCTCCTAGTATTTTTTTCAAGGTTTTATAGTCAGAAAGTAAAGTAGTATGCTTTTCTCCTTGTGGTAAAATCTTGTCTAATTCACTTGCAATTAATTTAGGATTACAGTCTGCCTGAATACATTCTTTGACCACTTCTCTGTCCATTATCAAGTTAACTAGTGAAATGTATTTCACTTTAATTAATTGTTTAGCAATCAGATACGACAAATAAGATCCTTTGTAACAAACTACTTCTGGGACTTCAAACAAAGCGGTTTCTAAGGTTGCTGTTCCGCTTGTAACCAATGCTGCTGTTGAAACAGACAATAATCCATACGTATTTCTATAAACTATTTTAACTGGATTATTTCCTAGAATAGAATTATAAAAGTCTGCTTCTAAATTAGGCGCACCCGCTATAATAATTTGATAATCTGAAAGTTTGTTTTTAACTGCTTCAAGCATGATTGGTAGTTTCAATTTTACTTCTTGCACGCGACTCCCAGGAAGAATTGCAATAATCGGACGTTCATCCAATTGTTGTTCTTTGTAAAACTGAACTTTATTAAACTTTTCTGATTCGAAAGTATCAATTGCATCAATAAGTGGATTTCCGACAAATTCGACTTCTACGCCAAATTTTGCGTAGAAATCTTTCTCGAAAGGCAAGATACAAAACACTTTATCGACTACTTTTTTGATTTTGTGAACGCGATTTTGCTTCCAAGCCCAAATTTGTGGAGAAATGTAATAGAGCACTTGAATTCCTTGTCCGTGCGCCCATTCTGCAATACGCATATTAAAACCTGGATAATCAATTAAAATTAGTGTATCTGGTTTATATTTTGCAATATCTTCTTTGCAATAACGTATGTTTCCAAGTATCGTTTTTAAGTTTAAAATAACTTCTAAAAAACCCATGAAAGCTAAATCTTTGATATGCTTTACTGGTTTTCCACCAACAGCTGCCATTTTATCTCCGCCCCAAAAACGCATTTCTAACGAAGGCTCTTGTTTTAACAATTCCTTCATCAAATTACTTCCATGCAAATCTCCAGAAGCTTCTCCTGCAATTATGTATAGTTTTTTTGCTGCCATTTTTATTAAATAGAGGAAAAAACAATTGTTAATCCAATGAGTATAGATATGATCACCAAGCCTTTTGTGAATTTATTCATGTGAAATCTAAAATTGACAAAATAGAATAAAAACATATTTGGCAAAACACACATTGTCAATACATCAACTCTATACGATGCACTGTTAAAAACAAGATACGTGAATTCACTGAAAGACAAATGATGTGCTTTAGCAAAGTATAAAATAATGTATGTTAACATTGGTAAAACAAGTGCTAAAATCAAACCCATCAAAGTTGTATCGTATTTTTTAATCATAATTTCCATTTATTTAGTGAAGTAAGCGTGTGATATGCAGTCATATCGTAATGAATTGGAACAACTGAAGCAAAACCATTTTCAAGTGCATAAATATCTGTATTTTCTTCTTGCACAGAAGAGGCAAATTCTCCTGCTAACCAATAATAAGGTTTATTATTCGTGTCGTATCTTTTTTCAAATTGATCTTCCCAAAAAGCTTTTGCTTGGCTACATACTTTTATTCCTTTAATTTTATCTACAGACAATCTTGGAATATTCACATTTAGACAAATATTTTCCGGAAAAGGATTTGCTAATGCTGATTCAATTACTTTTTTAACAATTTCTTTACTTCCGCTAAAATCGGCATTTGCATCAAAATCTAATAGCGAAAAACCTATCGATGGAATATTTTCCATAGCGCCTTCTACTGCTGCGGACATCGTTCCAGAATACAATACATTTGTAGCGTAATTTCCACCATGATTTATCCCTGAAAGCAGTAAAGCTGGACGTTTTTTTAACACTTCGTAAATAGCTAATTTCACACAATCTACAGGAGTTCCAGAGCACGTATACGATTCAATTTCTCCAAAAACGCTTGATTTATCTAAACGCAAAATACTGTTTATAGTAACCGCATGTCCCATACCAGATTGAGGTTTATCGGGAGCAACAACTAAAACTTCACCAAAAGGAGCTGCAGCTTCGACTAAAGAACGTATGCCTTTTGCTGTAATTCCATCATCGTTTGTTATTAATATCAATGGTTTATTCGAAGAAGTATTCATGCAAGAATATTTTTTTAATGATGCACGAAAGTAAACAATATTTTGATTGAAAAAAGGAACAAAAATTAAGTTTCTAACAACAAATCATGCAAACAAATCATAAAAATGACCGATGAAATTAAAAAATTGATTAATTTAAACGCTAAAAGATAAATTACCTCATCATGGATTTTAAAATCAAATCAAGAGAAGATTATAACGAACATTATGAATTAAGTATTAAGAGCCCCGAAAATTTCTGGGAGAAAATTGCAGCAAATTTTACGTGGAAAAAGAAATGGAATAAGGTACTTGATTACAATTTTCAAACTCCTGAAATAAATTGGTTTAAAGATGCTAAACTAAATATTACTGAAAATATTCTCGACAGAAATTTAAAAGATAAAGGTAATGACCTTGCACTTATTTGGGAACCGAATAATCCGAATGACAAATCGAAAACATATACCTATCAAGAATTATACAATGAGGTAAATATCTTTGCAAATACTTTAAAATCTATTGGAGTCAAAAAAGGAGATACTGTTTGTATTTATTTGCCTATGATTCCTCAACTAAGCATTGCAATGTTAGCTTGTGCAAGAATCGGAGCAATTCATTCTGTCATTTTTGCTGGATTTTCAGCGAAATCTATTGCTGATCGTGTAAATGATTTATCTGCAAAAGTAATTATTACAGCAGATGGATTGAATCGTGGAGAAAAACATACACCCATTAAACCGATTATTGATGAAGCCTTGGAACAATGTCCCACAGTAAAAGATGTGATTATTTTCAACCATACAAATATTGACATTGAATTTGTTAAAGGACGAGATAGTTGGTGGAATGAACTCTCAAAAGGACAAAGCACTATTTGTGACGTAGAAGAAATGGATGCTGAAGATCCACTTTTTGTGTTGTATACTTCAGGTTCTACTGGAAAACCAAAAGGAGTTGTTCACACCTGTGGCGGATATATGGTTTATGTTGCCTATACTTTTCAAAACGTATTCCAATACGAAGAAAATGATGTGTATTGGTGTACCGCAGATATTGGTTGGATAACGGGACATTCTTACATAGTTTATGGTCCCCTTTTATGTGGAGCTACGACACTTATTTTTGAAGGAGTTCCAAGTTATCCTGATGCAAGTAGATTTTGGCAAATTTGCAACAAACACAAAGTAGCTATTTTTTATACTGCTCCAACTGCTATTCGTTCATTAATGAGTCATGGCGATGAATTTGTAAAAACAGCTAATTTGAGTTCGCTGAAAGTTATTGGATCTGTTGGAGAACCAATCAACGAAGAAGCTTGGCAATGGTACAACAAACAAATAGGAAAAGAAAAATGTCCGATTGTCGATACATGGTGGCAAACAGAAACAGGAGGAATTATGCTTTCTGCATTAGCTGGAATAACACCTTCAAAATCTACCTATGCAGGATTGCCACTTCCTGGAATACTACCCGTTTTACTAACTAAAGATGGAGAAATCATAGAGGATTCAAATGTAGAAGGACTTTTGTGTTTCAATACACCTTGGCCGGGAATGATACGCAGTATTTTCAATGATCACGATCGTTTCAAACAAGCTTATTTCTCTGCTTTTTCGGGATATTATTTCTCTGGAGATGGCGCTAAAAAAGACAAAGATGGATTATTTCGAATAATTGGAAGAATGGACGATGTAATCAATGTTTCTGGGCATCGTTTTGGAACAGCAGAAATTGAAAATGCGATTAATACCTGCGAATTTGTAATTGAATCTGCCGTTGTTGGCTATCCGCACCCAATAAAAGGTCAAGGTATAATTAGTTTCGTGGTTTGTTCCGATTTAGAAAAAGATACTACGATTAAAAACAAGAAAATAAATGAAGCTGTTGTAGAAGAAATTGGTAAAATAGCTCAGCCAGAAATCATTATCTTTGTGGAAGATTTACCCAAAACACGTTCAGGAAAAATTATGCGTCGTATCTTACGTAAAATAGCAGAACACGAATTTGATAGTATTGGCGATACTTCTACGCTATTAAATCCATCTGCTGTGAAACACATTATCGAATCGTACAAAAAACAAACTAATCTTTAATGTCGCATTTATTCAGAATCGGCGTACTAGTTCTTGTACTATTCTCTTCCACTTTTGTGCAAGCGCAAGATTCCTTAAAGCAAGTTGCCATCAATAATTTTACTGAGTTTTTTGCGCATATAAAAGATGCTTTTGTGGATGATTCTACAACGTATCAGCTAAGTGATTTCTCCGATTTAAAGAAAAAATACGCATATCCAGTTGATTTAATAGAACTTAGTCGACCAGAAAATTACGAATCGCTCAATCAATATTACGATGCATATTTTATTCGAAAATTAGATTCTGTGGCGCAAATAGATTTTAGTTCTATTCATCCGCAGATTAAAAAAACATACGAACAGCTGACTAATTTAATCGAACAAGGCAAAATAAACAAGCTCCATAATACAAAAAAAGAACTCCATCTAGTTGACCTTTTGAAAAAGTACATTAAAAAATATCCTGCTCCCTTTTCAGGTTATTATCAAAATGCAATTATCTCTATTAAAACTAGTAATTCTGAAAAAAGTAGTGTATTTTTGATAGAATATTCGACTCATGTTGATGTTATCAATTTCGGAACACCATCATCAAATTAAACAACATGAAAACAACAGATTTAGTATTTTTATTTAGTCGTGACTTAGACGGATTATTAAGCGAAATATCTTCTTATAAATTAGAAGAAGACTTATGGATAACATGTTGTGAAGTAAACAACAGCGCAGGAAATTTAGCTTTACATCTTTGCGGTAATATAAATCATTTCATCAACCATGTGTTGGGAGGAACGGATTATAAAAGAGATCGTGACAGTGAATTTTCTCAAAAAGATGTCCTCAAAGAAGATCTCATTAAACTCATCCAAAAAACGAAGAAAAACACGTTGCAGACCTTGAAGAAATTAAAACATGCTGATTTAATAGAAGAGTATCCAACCGATACACCAATGGGTAAAGTGAGTACAGATGTTTTTTTAATAAATCTATTAGGACATCTTCAATATCACCGTGGACAAATTTCTTATCATAGAAGATTATTAGACCACCCTGCATCCTTGTAATATTTCACTAAAACAAGCGTAATATCTACAAAAGTCTATCTTTGCACAAGACTTTTAAATCAAATCATCTAATATGCCTCGTGTATTATTAATTATCAATCGTTTCAATATTGGCGGACCAGTTTTTAATGCTGCGTTCTTGGCAAAGTTTTTACAGCCCGAATTTGAAACGCTTTTGGTAGGAGGTGTTCCAGATGAAGAAGAAAAAGATGCGCTCTATATTTTAGAAGAATATCGTATTGAAGCAATGGTAATTGATGAATTAAAGAGAAATCCAAATCTTTCATCTGATAGAAAAGCGTATAAAAAGCTAAAACAAATAATCGAAGATTTCAAGCCAGATATCGTTCATACACATGCTTCAAAAGCAGGAGCGCTGGGTAGAAAAGCGGCACTAAAATGCAATGTTCCTGTGGTACTTCACACATTTCATGGACATATTTTTCACTCTTATTTTGGGAAATGGAAAACATCGATTTATAAAAATATCGAACGCAATTTAGCACGTAAATCAACTGGAATTATTGCCATTAGCGAATCTCAAAAAATAGAATTGAGCGAAACTTTTAAAATTTGTTCTGCCGATAAAATAAACGTTATTCCACTTGGTTTTGATTTAGAAAAATTCAGTCAAAACACTGCTGAAAATAGAATTAAAATCCGCAAACAATACAACATTGCTGATGAGGAAATCGCTATTGCTATTATTGGAAGATTGGCTCCCATTAAAAATCACGCGCTATTCTTACAAGTAATTGAATCTATTTTAACGAATGAAGATTTACCTATTAAAATTTTCATTGTTGGTAATGGCTCTGAATGGAATCCAATTCAAGAAGAAGTTGAACGTATTAATTTAGAATTAGGAAATAAAATAGTCATGACTTCTTGGATTACAGATATTGCTCCATTTAACGCCGGAATGGATATTATTGCGCTTACCTCTAGAAATGAAGGAACACCAATGAGTATAATTGAAGCTGAGGCTACTGGAGTTGCAGTAATATCAACCGATGCAGGTGGTGTAAAAGATGTAATGGTCGACGGTGAAACAGGTTACATTATTCCACAAGGAAATGCAGCTTTGTACATTGAAAAATTAACTTCTCTGATAAAAAACAAAGAAATACGCGAAAAAATGTCACAAAATGGACGAATCTTCGTAGAAGATAAATTTGGGTATAAGGTACTTATAAAAAATACAGCTGCATATTATACCCGTTTATTAAACAAAAACCGTTACTTTGGGCTTGATAAATAAGAAAATGAGAAACTATACACGATTTTTATTGTTCTGTTCACTACTATTTTGGCTTGCCAGTTGTGGAATCAATTCGAACTTAATGTTTAAAACTTCGCGCAATTATGACGGCTATGATTCTATTCCTATGTATCCAAAATATGAATATAGAATTTCTGCAGACGATAGAATTGAATTAGAACTTTATACAAATAATGGAGCAAAATTAATTGATTTTGTTTCTGGCGGAAACACTGAAAAAGCGATTAACGGAGGAACAGGTGCTTTAGATTATTTGGTTAGAAAAGATGGAATTGCTGACTTGCCCGTTGTTGGAGAAGTTGCTATTATTGGACTAACCATAAAAGAATGTCAAGATACCTTAAAACAAATTTTCTCTAATTATTACAAAGATCCATTTGTTCAAATAAAAGTAACCAATCAACGAGTTATTGTATTTCCTGGAAGTGGAGCCGAAGCTAAAGTTATTCCTTTAATGAATAACAACACGACGCTAATGGAAGTGATTGCACTTGCAGGAGGAATTGCTGAAAGAGGAAGATCAAAACATGTGAAAATCATGCGAAATGTAAATGGACATAGAGAAGTTTATCTTATTGATTTATCGACAATTGACGGATTATTTTTTGCAGATATGATTGTGCAAACAAATGACTATGTTTATATTGAACCACAACCACAAGTTGGAAAAATCATCTTGAAAGATATTGTTCCAATTGTTTCTCTTCTTTCTAGTACAGCCGTTTTAATTACCGTATTTTACAAACTAAAATAAGGAATGGCTACTAAAAAAAATAGTGCTTTTATCAATAAAGAATTCGATTGGGACATTTTCAAAACTGTACTCAAACGAAAATGGCTTTGGCTTCCAAGTATTTTACTCATATTTTTATCTGTTGCTTACATTTATTTGCGCTATACAAAACCTATTTATCAATCTGTTGCAGTAATTCAGGTTGGAGATAAAGATCAAGGTAAAGAGGTACTTGATTTAGAAAATATCAATTCTCACAAAGACATTTCAGAAGATTTGGAATTATTAAAATCCGAATTTTTATTTTCTCGCGCTATACGCTCTTTAAATATTAATATTTCTTATTTCTCTAGAGGAAAAGTATTGACGATGGAAAGATATTTCCAATCTCCCGTCGCTATTAAACCTTTCTATTTAAAAGATTCGTCTTTGTGTCAAGTTCCTATTTATATCCGTGGAAATGAGTCTAAATTATTTTTGGAATATAGCTTTAAAAATGAAAATTATCAGATTCCTATTCATCAAAATCAAATAATCGCAAATAAACATTTTAAGATTGAAATAAATATTATAAATAAAGAGGGCTTAATTGATGATTTAGAAAATAATGAATTCTATTTTACTTTCAACAATGAAGCTGCATTAGCAAGAAGACTATTACCTAATTTATCTGTTGAAGTCATTAATCCAGAAGCAAAAACGATTCAAATTTCGTATAAATCAAACAATTCTCAACTTAGTAGAGATGTAACAGCTGCCGTTTTTAATTCCTTCTTTAAATACGATGAAGAAGCAATGAAATCTTCTTCTGACAAGGTTCTATCGTTTATAGACCAACAACTTGATTCTATTCAAAAGAAAGTTAGTAGATCGAAAGATAGTATAGAAATTTTTCAAATTAGAGAACAACTTCCCAACCCAGAAGCTCAAAGCGCAGATATTTCTGGACACATAACTGCCTTAACGGATCAACTTTTTCAAATAGAATCAGATCTTCAAAAATTGCGATTGGTTGAACGAAAAATTGATGCTAATCCAAATCGACTACAGATTTATCAACTTATTCCAGAACTTATCGGCACAAGCTTTGAAAGCTCCATCTCAAATCAAATTGAGGAATTATATAAATTATTGGAGAAAAAAGATGACTTGAGTTATTCGATGACCAACGAAAGTGCGGAATATAAATTAGTAGATGCTAAAGTTCGTCAAAAGGTAACTACTATTCGTCAAATAGTAGGTGCGATTAAAGAGCGTTCGCTTTCTCAAATGGGTATATTAAATGAAAAAATTGGGGAATATCAACAAAAATATATTTCAATTCCAGCTAAACAAATGGAACTTTCTCGATTAGAAAATATTCAGGAATTAAACAGTAAATATTATGATTTATTGATGGATAAAAAAACCGTTTATCAAATTTCTAATGAAGGATTTGCATCAAAAAACATTGTACTTCAGCAACCCGTTGCGCCTATCGATCCTACATCACCCAACAGAAATCTAATTTATACCATTGCTATTTTTCTAGGTTTATTTTTTGGTTCTAGTATATTCCTTTTATTCTATTTAACTTATAATGAAATAAATGGTGTTCAAGATCTAGAAAATATTCTTTCGCATGCTGTTATTTTGGGCACAGTTCCAAAGCATAAAAATGAATCTATCTATTCTCAGTTATTAGTCGTAGAATCTCCAAAATCAACACTTGCAGAAGCATTCAGAAATATCCGAACCAATTTACAATTTGTAGCACCTGGAGCAAGAATATATGCCATTTCATCTTCTATTTCAGGAGAAGGAAAAACATTTGTATGTTTAAATTTGGCAGGTATTATAGCCCTTTCAGGAAAGAAAGTAATCGTATTAGATTTGGATTTACGTAAACCCAAAATTCATCATGGATTTAACACACATAACAATGAAGGTATGAGTAATATACTCATTGGAAAAAGTGAAATAAACGAGTGCATTCAAAAAACTTCATTAAAAACACTTGATTTTATTAGCTCAGGAGCGATTCCTCCAAATCCTTCTGAATTAATAATGAGTCAAAAAATGGATGATGTTTTAGAAGAACTTAAAAAAATATACGATGTTATCATGATTGACAATCCGCCAATTGGACTCGTTTCAGATGGTATAAGTATGATGATAAAAGCTGATTGTCCAATTTATATTTTCAAATCTAATTATTCAAAACGTAGTTTTGCTGTTCGATTGAAAGAATTACATGAAATACAAAAAATCAACTCCATAAATGTTATTTTAAATGCTGTAAACTCTTCCAAAAAAGGATACGGATATGGCTACGGATACGGTTATGGAAATTATTCAGAAGAGCAACACATACCTTGGTGGAAGAAAATACTCAATAAAAAATAGAATTTTAATATGAAAATTACAAAAGGCGACTTAAATGGTTTGTTTATTATCGAACCTACAGTATTCGAAGACGCTAGAGGTTATTTTTTTGAAAGCTTCAATCAACAAGAATTTAATAATCAAACTGGATTAGACATTACTTTTGTTCAAGACAATGAATCTCTTTCTGAAAAAGGAGTACTTCGTGGACTTCATTTTCAAGCACCACCTTTTGCCCAAGGAAAACTAGTTCGTGTTATCAAAGGTTCTGTTTTAGATGTGGCTGTCGACATTCGCAAAAATTCTCCAACTTATGGTCAGCATCAAACCATTGTTTTATCCGAAAAAAATAAACGTCAGTTTTATGTACCAGCTGGATTTGCACATGGTTTTCTAACACTTGAAGATAATACACTCTTTTCATATAAATGCACTAACTATTACAACAAACAATCTGAAGGAGGCATCCTTTGGGATGATTCTACGTTAAACATTCAATGGGGAATAAATCAACCAAAATTATCTGAAAAAGATGTTTTTTTAACTAATTTCAATACATTTGCATCCCCTTTTTAACTAAAATGACGCTAACTACTATCCTAATATTTTCAGGCTTCCTCTTAGGAGGAATGAGTATGTCTTTGATTATCAATGGCTTACTATTGCATTTCTCTAAATCATTGGGAATTAGAAATAATCAAGATTTTGTTATTCGATGGAATAGTGAAGCGAAACCATCACTAGGTGGAATCAGTTTTTTCATCAGTTTTTTATTTGCAATCATTTTGTACGCCATCGTTTTTGGAAACGTAGAAACATTTAGAAGCGTTCAACTACTGGGGCTATTTAGTGCTGGGAGTTTAGCTTTTTTAATGGGACTTGGAGATGACGCATACAACACAAGACCTTTACTCAAATTAGTTGCACAAATTATATGTGGTTTAGCAATTGCATTAACTGGTACAAATATTGAATTCTTTGATTCCTCTTTCCTAAATGGAATTATCACTATTATTTGGGTTGTTGGCGTAATGAACTCGATTAACATGCTCGATAATATGGATGGTATTTCTACTTCCGTTTCTATCTTTATATTAGCTGCTTGTGCTGGATCGAACATCTTAATTTATGGATTTGATAATTCAATATCTTTAGTATTAATTTTTTCTTTAATAGGAACTTTAATTGGCTTCTTATTCTATAACTGGCATCCTTCTAAATTATTTATGGGAGATGCTGGAAGTCAGTTTATTGGGTTTATACTTGCCTATTTTGCTATCGATCCACTTTGGAATAGCGCCAACCATTTTCAAGATCATAGTTGGTTAGGAATGTTAGTCTGTTTAGTTGCTTTTACTCCTGCGGCTAGTGATACGTTAACTGTTTTTATCAATCGTATTTCTAGGAATCAATCACCTATGAAAGGTGGAAAAGACCATACTACTCATCACTTAGTTTATAAGGGATTATCGGAAAAAAAAGTACTCTTAACTTTCTTTAGTTTAAGTACTGTAAGTTGTATTCTAGCAATAAGTATGGTTTATTTCATTTCTCAAAGAAATAGTTTACTCGTTTGTCTTTTTTCTGTGTTCTTTTTAGTAACTTTCTGCTCGCTTTTTTACATTACAAAAAAATACAAGCAGCCAAGAAATGACTAAATTTTCTATCTTATTTTTAATTCCATTTATCTTTATTGCTTGTCAAAATGATCGAAATAAAGCAGCTAAAGTTGCCTCGCACCAATCGTTAAAAAAACAAGCTAATATTGAAAAAGTATTCTCTTTACCAAAGTCTGTGACTTTTGCTGGTGAAAAGGTTCCGCTTAACGATATTGATGTTGCTGAAAGATTAGATAGAGAACTTCAAACAAATGCTTTTTGGCAATCGAACATGTATTTCTATCTCAAACGTTCAAAACGTTACTTTCCACTTATCGATTCAGTTTTATCATCACATCATATTCCTTTAGATTTCAAATATCTATGCGTTGCTGAAAGTGGATTAACACAGGCAGAAAGTTACGCTGGTGCACTCGGATTTTGGCAATTTATGCCTCAAACTGCAAAAGAATATGATTTGATTATCAATCGTTTTATAGATGAACGCATGTCTATTGAAAAGTCAACTATTGCTGCATGTAATTACTTAAACGATTCTAAAAAGAAACTAGGAAATTGGACTTTAGTTGCAGCTTCCTACAATCGGGGTCAACAAGGAATTCAAAATGATTTAGAAAATCAAGAAATGAATTCTTTTTACGATTTATATCTCAACTCAGAAACGAGTCGTTATGTTTTTCGCATAATTGCCATTAAACTCATCATGGAAAATCCAAGTAAGTATAACTTCAATTTATCCAATGATGAATATTATTCTCCTTACAAAACCAAGAATCTAACCATAACGGAAAATATTGATGATTTGACTAAATTTGCACTTAACCATAATACAAGTTTGAAAATATTAAAATTATTGAATCCTTGGTTGATAAATTCTCAAGTAAAAATACCGCACGAAAGAAATTCTATTGAATTGAAATTACCTGCAAAAGATTCAAAATTAACTGTAATTTCATCAAAAGCGAATTAAAAAAGATGCGTTTCACAGAATCAGATAGTATTGAAGTTTTTGGAGCAAGAGAACATAATTTAAAAAATATTGATCTTAAAATTCCACGCTACAAACTTGTTGTTTTCACAGGATTAAGTGGAAGTGGAAAAAGTTCATTGGCTTTTGATACTATTTTTGCAGAAGGACAACGTAGATATATAGAAACATTTTCTTCTTATGCACGTCAATTTCTTGGTGGACTTGAACGTCCAGATGTAGATAAAATTGAAGGATTAAGTCCAGTAATTTCCATTGAACAAAAAACAGTTTCAAAAAGTCCACGCTCAACGGTAGGAACTATTACAGAACTGTATGATTTTTTCCGATTATTATTTGCACGCGTTTCCACAGCCGTATCATACAATACTGGAGAGAAAATGATTAAATATTCGGATGAACAAATCGTTCAACTTATTATTGATCAATTTGACGCACAAAAATTAGTCATTCTTTCACCCAAAATAAAAGGAAGAAAAGGTCATTACCGTGAATTATTTGAACAAATTTCAAAATTAGGTTTCAATAAAGTTCGCATAGATGGTGAACTTCGTGATATAACAGCAGACATGCGACTCGATCGTTATAAAATTCACGATATAGAAATTGTAATTGATCGCATAAAAGTGGCTTCAGAAGAGCAAAAGAGAATTAGCGATTCTGTTCAACAAGCACTTAAACATGGTTCTAACTCGCTTATTTTATTTAATCCAGAAACGAAAGAAGAAAAATACTTGAGCCGTTCATTGATGTGTCCAACCACTGGAATTAGTTATCCTGAACCTGAACCGAGTTTATTCTCCTTCAACTCTCCTTATGGAGCTTGTAAAAAGTGTAATGGATTAGGTGAAATCTCTGAGATTGATGAAAGCAAAATGATTCCGAATAAAAAGAAATCTATTCAACAAGGAGGAATTGCTCCATTAGGAGAAATAAAATCTAATTGGCTTTTTGAAAGGCTTGATAAAATGTTGCATTCAAAAGGTTATACTTTGTCTACTCCTATTGAAGATTTACCGGAAGAATTAATCGCAGAAATTCTCTATGGCTCAGAAGAAAGTCCAAATGATTTTGAAGGAATCAGTAATTTTATCCTCCGTCATTATGAAGAAAATCCTTCTAGTCCAGTAAAAAGATGGGCAGAAAGTTTCATGAACACAATTGAATGTCCAGAATGTTTAGGAAGTCGACTTAAAAAAGAAGCACATTATTTTAAAATTGATGGAAAACATATAGGCGAACTTTCTCGCATGGATTTTTCTGAATTACATGAATGGCTGAAAAATGTTAACTCAACATTCACTGATAAAGAACAAACAATTGCTAAAGAAATCCTAACAGAAATCAATAACCGACTTGGATTTATTTTAGATGTTGGTTTGGATTATCTTACATTGCATCGTTCTGCTAAGAGTTTATCTGGCGGAGAAGGACAACGCATACGTTTAGCAACACAAATTGGCTCAGAACTCGTAAATGTACTTTACGTTTTAGACGAACCAAGCATAGGTTTGCATCAACGAGATAACACTCGATTAATTGAATCCCTATGTAAATTAAGAGATACAGGAAATTCATTAATTGTTGTTGAGCACGACAGAGAAATGATAGAAGCTGCAGATTTTGTGGTAGATATTGGACCTGGCGCAGGAATAAATGGAGGAATGATAGTAAATGTGGGTCCATTTAGCGAATTGAAAGAAACAAATTCTCTCACAACACAATATTTACACGGGAAAAGAAAAATCGAAATCCCAGCAAAAAGGCGAAAAGGAAATGGTTTATTTCTTAAACTTAAAAATGCAACTGGTAACAATCTAAAATCAGTCAATTTAGAAATCCCATTGGGAACTTTAACGGCAATTACAGGCGTTTCAGGAAGTGGAAAATCTTCCTTAATAAACAATACCCTCTACCCTATTTTGAATAATTATTATTTCCATGGAGTTAAGCGTATTTTGCCCTATGGAAAAATTGAAGGCATAGAGCATTTGGATAAAGTCATAGAAATTGATCAAACACCAATTGGAAGAACTCCACGATCTAATCCAGCTACCTATACCAATATGTTCAATGAAATACGCAATTTATTTGCTAGTTTACCAGAAGCACAAATAAGAGGTTATAAACCAGGTCGTTTTTCATTTAATGTAAAAGGTGGAAGATGCGAAACGTGTGGTGGCGGCGGAGTAAAAGTGATTGAGATGAATTTCTTGCCTGATGTTTTAGTAGAATGCGAAACATGTCACGGAAAAAGATACAATCGAGAGACTTTAGAGATACGATTTAAAGGAAAATCTATTGCAGATGTCTTGGATATGAACATTTCAGAGGCAACAACTTTTTTTAGTTCTATTCCAAAAATTCATAGAATTTTAGCTACTTTGGAATCTGTAGGAATGGGATATATAAAATTGGGACAACCTTCTACCACACTTTCGGGAGGAGAAGCACAACGAATTAAGTTGGCTACTGAACTTGCAAAGAAAAGTACAGGAAAGACCATTTATATTCTCGATGAACCTTCAACTGGACTTCATTTTGAAGATATTAGAATGTTACTCGACGTATTACAACGATTAGTGGACGAAGGAAATACAGTACTTGTCATAGAACACAATTTGGATATCGTTAAAGTAGCTGATTATGTTGTAGACATGGGACTTGAGGGAGGAAAAAGAGGAGGTGAAATTATAGCTAAAGGAACACCTGAAGAAATTGTAAAAAAATATATAAAGCATTCATATACAGCGAAATACTTAAAAAAAGAACTTAACTAATTGAACAATTATGAACTTAATACGAAAAGACTGGAACGAAATTAAAACAAATGATTCTTGGGCGATTTTTAAAATAATGTCTGAATTTGTTGAAGGATATGAACGAATGTCGCGTATCGGACCTTGTATTTCTATTTTCGGTTCAGCAAGAACTAAACCTGATAATAAATACTATAAAATTGCAGAAGATATAGCAGAAAAACTAGCGAAAGAAGGCTATGGGATAATCACCGGTGGCGGACCTGGAATTATGGAAAGTGGAAATAAAGGTGCTCAAAAAGGTGGTGGAAAATCTGTTGGACTGAACATCGTACTTCCTTTTGAACAAAGTCATAATATCTATATAGATCCAGATAAAGCAATTGATTTTGATTATTTCTTTGTTCGAAAAGTCATTTTTGTCAAATACACACAAGGATTTGTTATCATGCCAGGTGGATTTGGAACCATGGATGAGTTATTTGAAGCGCTTACCTTAATACAAACTAAGAAAATCAACAATCGACCAGTCGTTCTAGTTGGAAAATCATATTGGTCTGGATTAGTCGATTGGCTAAAAGAACAAATGCTGACTGAAGAATCAAATATTAACCCAGGTGATATTGATTTATTCGCTATAGTTGACACTGCAGATGAAGCTGTTCATTACATTGAAGATTTTTATAAAACACATGAATTATCGCCTAATTTTTAATAACTTTTTTTAATTGTTTGTTAAATATTTGATCAATCTCTTTGATTAGAAAAGAAATTATTTAGATTTGTCACATTGAATTGTAAATTAGCAACGATTTTTATTGCTAAACAATGAAATACTACTACATTACCTTTATTTCACTACAGAAACTGGTTAATTTTATGAATAAATTTATTACTCCTAAAATGGGAATTTTTAGAAAATTCGCTATTTGTATTATCTCTTTAGTAACAACTGGAACAATTTTCGGTCAAAATGCAACTTTATTTTCAGACAATTTTGACCCAGCAAGTTCATCATGGACACTAGGTTCTGTTGGTGGTGAAAATTCTTGGCACATCGGAGGTTGCGCTGGAAATGGTGGCTCTATGGTTGGTGACACTGCAGCTTATGTAACAAATGGGACAGTAGTTGGTTGTGGTCCTGATTTTAATTATGTATCCGCTGCTACTACAAACAGTATTATATTATCACATACAATTAATGCTTCATGTGCATCAGGAAATCTTAACTTAAAATTTGATTATACCGCAAATCCAGGCGCTGGTGATTCTTTTGAAGTTGTTTACAGCACAAACGGAGGAAGTTCTTGGACTAGTTTATCAACGCTTTCTACTCATGTAACTTGGTTTACTTCTTCGACAAATGCTTTACCTGCTGTTTTGGCTGGAACTACATTTGAGTTAGGTTTTAGATTTAATTATGATAATGCCACTGTCGGAACTCCACCTGCAATTGATAATGTAGTTGTAACAGGAACTGATAACATTGCTCCAATACTTATTTGCCCAACTGCAGATACGATCGCCTCTAGTCCAGTTACATGTGAATCGGCTCTTGGAAAAGTAAATGGTTCAATTTTTTCTTTAACAGACAATTGTAGTGATCTTTCACATATTTCATTCACGCAAACTCCAGCTAATACATACATATTGAATGGGAATTTAGACGATGTTTTAGTACACGTAGATGTTGCTGATGAAGCAGGTAATCATAGCTCATGTGATTTCACTGTGGTTTTGGTTGATTTAACACCTCCAAATGCAATTTGCCCACCAGATACTTTTCAATTACTCAATGTGAATTGTGAAACTACTTTAGGTGACTTTAATAACTATGTATTAACGAACTCTACTGATAATTGTGGGTTTGGAACAACATCTCAATCTCCAATACCTGGAACACCAGTTTCTGGACATGGAACTATTCAACCTGTTACCATGACGGTTCATGATGCTGCAGGTAATACTTCTACATGTTCTTTTAATGTAGAACTATTAGATTCTCTTGCGCCAACGCTTACTTGTCCTGCAACTGTACCCATGTATGTTAATAGCTCATGTACAGGGGTTGTTCCAGATTATACCGCCTTTGTTGCTTCGCATTTTGCTCATGATAGTTGCTCTGCAACCGGAACTATCACTGCAACACAAAACTTAGTAGCAGGAACATTTTTAGCTAGTAATCAAAATATTACTTATACTGTAACAGATGCTCATAACAATTCTGCTACTTGTGTAGTTATGCTTGTGTTAACAGACACAATAGCTCCATCAATTGGTTGCGCAGCGAGTTCTTATACAATTAGTCCAACTGTTAATTGTAGCGCTCCACTTCCAAATTATGCAACACTTGCACCTCCAACAACAAGTGATAACTGTCCTGGAACAATTACTGTTACACAAAATCCAGCGCCTGGAACAATTGTGTCTGGAATTAATAATTATATCTATTTAATTGCTACAGATGCTGCTGGAAATAAAGATAGCTGCCAATTTGTAGTAAATATTGATGATACAACTGATCCAATTATTACTTGTCCAAATGACACTGTTTATGCTTCAAATAATTTTTGTCAAGGTCACTTAATCGATTTTAGGTATTTAGTTACAATGAGTGATAATTGTACTGATACTTTTAGCTTATCTCAAAACTTTACTCAAAGTCCAGCAATTGGAACATTGATGACTGGAACAGCTCCTATTGCTGTGACACTTACAGCTCATGACAATTCAGGAAATTCTTCGAGTTGTGTTATACAGGTTGGATTAGTAGATATTACAGCACCAACTATTGACCCAATTCCCTCGTTTACAGGAGTTACAGACCCTGGGACATGTGACTTCACATTGCCAGATTATGCTTCTACTGCAACTGCACATGATAATTGTTCAGCAGATGCTGCGATTATTCTAACTCAGAGTCCAGTAGCTGGAACAGTTTTAATTGGATCTGGAGCACATAGTATTTATATAATCGCAGAAGATGAAGCAGGAAATAAAGATACATTGACTATTAACTTTACTGTAGCTGATAATTCAGCTCCCATAATTTCAATTTGTCCTTCTGCTCAAACAGTTTATGCTAGCGCAACTTGCGATGCTCTTGTTGGAGATTATACTGGACTAATAACTGTAACAGACAACTGTACAGCAAATGGAGATTTCACCATCAATCAATCACCTGCTGCATCAACATCTATTAATAGTGATACTCCAATCACAATAACAGTTGATGATGAAAGTGGAAACACAAGTAATATGTGTTCGTTTAATGTGTTATTTGTAGATACAATCTCTCCTCAATTAACTTGTTTAGCTGACACTTCCGTTTTAGTGGATGCAAGTTGTAATTACAACATTCCAGATTTAGTAGTGGCAACTCCTGTTGATGATAATTGTGATGCTAGCCCAACAGTCACTCAATCTCCATTAGCAGGAACAACTGCTACAGGAACAACTATTGTTACACTAACTGCTACTGATGCTACTGGAAATATTTCACATTGCCAAGTAAATGTTTTACCTCTTATAGCTCCAGTAAACATTACTTCTTGTACGCCAGATCAATTAATAAACACAGCAACCTGTGATGCAGTAATTGCTGACTACACTGGTTTGACAACTGTATCGGCTACTTGTGGAGGAGCAACAATCACTCAAATACCAGCTTCAGGAACAACACTTCCTACAGGAAATCATACTATCATGATTATTGCTACAGATACGGGAAATAACAAAGATACATGTACATTTAATTTGTTAATTGCTGAAAGTACAGCGCCAACTATTACTTGTCCTAATGATACTACAACGTGCGACCCAGTTGTAAATTATACGGCTCCAGTTGGACTTGATAATTGTTTGTCAATTACAACTCAAACAGATGTAACTGGATTTACTTCAGGAAGCACTTTCCCAATTGGAACTACAACAATAGAATATACAGTTGCCGATTCATCTGGAAATACAACTTCTTGTTCATTTGATGTAACTGTTCTTGTTTATCCTAGCCCTGCAATCACAATGGCAGATACTGCAATTTGTGATATTACATCTTCAGTTGTTTCAGCAGATGCAGCTAGCTCTGGAACAGGTCAATGGACTGTAATAAATGGCGGAACTGCATCTATTAATAATGATATGGCAAACTCTACTGGAGTTAACAACTTACAATTTGGTGACAATATATTTGTTTGGACAATACAATCTCCTTCATGTGGAAGTACAACAGATACAGTTACAATAACACTTTACGATTTACCAAATCCTCCTGCATCTACTTTAGATGAGATGTTTGCATGTAACGAATCATCTATTGAAATAACAGGAAATAGCCCAACTGTTGGTTATGGAATGTGGTATGACGTAAATGGAGTAGCGACTTTTGCTGATTCATCAGTAGTGCCAACTACCGTTTCTAACTTACAAAGTGGATGGAATTACATTGTTTGGTCTATAGGAAATGGAGTTTGTCCAGTTTCTACTGATACAATTCACATCTTTGTTAACCAAAAAGCACAGATTAATCCACTTGATTCTCTTGGGACAATATGTGCAGATCAAAATTCAATTACTGTTTCTGCTATAGCTCCCCTAACTGGATTCTCAAGTGTTTGGTACATCAGCCAAGGAACAGGAGATATTGCATACCCTGCATCTTCTCAAACCTTGATAAGCAAACTTGGAGTTGGAGAAAACATAATTGTTTATGAAATAAACAGTGTAAACTGTGACCCAAGTTACGATTCATTAATGGTTAATGTTGAAGATTGTAATAATCTTGGAAATAACTTCCCAAGTATGATTACACCTAATGCTGATGGTAAAAATGATCTATGGGTCTTAGACAATCTTAATAATGCTTATCCATCATGTAGCGTTGTTATTTTTGACCAATGGGGAAATACTGTATATAAATCTACTGGATACGCTAATCCATGGGATGGAACCTTTAAAAATAAACCTTTGCCAATGGGAACTTATTTCTACGTTATAGACACGAAAGGAACAGACAACAAAGTGCTTAAAGGAAACGTATCAATCATCTACTAAACCAAGGAAAACATGAAAAAAATAATTTATATTTCCATCGCTATATTAAGCAGTACATTTACTTTTGCTCAGCAAGAAACGCAGCTCACACAATTTTATATCAATCCATATTTGTATAACCCTGCTGCAGGTGGTACAAGTTCACTCATTGATTTGAATCTAGGATTTAGACAACAGTGGACAGGAGTTCAAGGTGCTCCAATGACTATCTATGGTTCTGGAACTTCACCTATTCGCTTTGGTAAAAAAGGTGAAAATGTGGTTCAGCCTTTTAAACCTGAAAAAACATTTTTCTCTCAACCAGATGTAACAACTGGGATGATAAAACATGTATTGGGAGGTAAATTCATGTCTACTTCGGTTGGACCATTTAACAAAACAAGTCTTGGTGTTTCTTATGCTTTTCACTTTCCACTTGTTAAAAGTATAAATATGTCATTTGGTGTATCTGCAGGATACAGCAATTTCGGATTAAATACTTCGCGAATATCTTTATACCAAACAGAAGATAATGCTTACAATACGCTTTTGAGCAATAGTGGAAATCAAAATATTTTTGATATGCAAGCTGGTTTATTTATTTACAATAAACACTTCCAATTTGGATATAGTGCAACACAATTGATTCAAAACAAATTAGAATTGAGCAAAATCACAACTAATTCTAACTTGAATATGCATCACTTTATTTTTGCAACTGGAACTTTTGATATTGGAAAAAACTTACAATTATCTCCAGGAGTATTTATGAGTATGGTTAAAAATGCGCCATTTAATATCGAAGGTAATTTACGATTAATGTATAATCGAATGGCTTGGTTCATGGTCGGTTATAAAAACTCAAACACATTATCTTTAGGAATAGGAGCGAATTTATTCAAATGCATGCGAATTGGTTACTCATTTGATATTGGAGTTAGTAAGACACGTTCTATTAATAATTCTAGTCATGAAATCACACTTGGTTTCATCATTGGGAAGAATAAAGTAAGTGCTCCTGCTCCAGTACAAGAAAGTTCTGAACAACCAGCAAGCACGAAAGAGTAACTCTTTTAAATAAAATGATTATTTTTGTGCGCAAATTATAGATTTAATATGCGTCCATTATATTTCGTATTAAAAATTGTACTTAATTATTCTAATCGCCTTTATCATAAACGACATGTTCGTGTAAATGCGCCAAAAACTTTCTTTCAAAGAACCATATACGCATCGAATCATGCAAGTTCATTTTTTGACCCGCTAGTAATAGCTGTTAGACAAAATCCTATTGTTCATTTTATGACAAGGGCTGATATCTATAATGGATATTTAAAAATCGTATTTTGGTTAGCGCAAATGATTCCTATATATCGTGCACAAGATGGAGCGGATGCTGTCAAAAAAAATGAAGAAGTATTCGAGACTTGTTATAGAGAACTAAAAAGAGGAAAAGGACTTATTTTATTTGCTGAAGGATTTACGGATGATGTATTTATTCGTCGTTTAAAACCCATCAAAAAAGGATCTCTACGAATTGGATTTTTCGTTTGTGAAAGGCTTAATTGGTCAAAAAAGATATACATACAACCAACAGGAATAAATTATACAGATCCATCTAAATTTAGAAGTTCTGTTCTAATGTCGTATGGAGAAAAAATTTGTTTGAATGACTACAAAGAAGATTATATAGCAAATCCGGCTCGTACTTTAGTTAATCTAACTAAACGAGTAGAAAAAAGTATGCAAGAGCAAATCACTCACGTAGAAAATATTGATTGGGCTCCTTTTCACGAAAACATAATGCGTTTGACTCGAAAAGGGATGAACAATGAATGTTATGATCATTCAATCTCTTTAAAAAGTCGGTGGAAATATTCAAGAGAACTTGCATTATGGATGAATGAACAAGAAGAATCAAATGAAAAAATCATCGCTTTAAAAGAAAAGACTGAAATCTATTTCGAGGAACTTAAAAAAGAGAAAATTGAAGAAAATTTCGTTTATGAATTTTCTAAAAATAATCAACTTTCATTAGCAAAAAATTATTTAATGTTAATAGCAGGTTTCCCAATTTTTTTAATTGGATTAATACATGGAGCACCTTCCTATTTCTGGTTCAAATCATTTGTTGAAAAATCATTTAAACGCAGAGTTTTTTGGAGTGGAGTGAAAATGGTTGGTGGGATTTTTATTGCTGGAATTTATAATTTGCTCTTTTTATTTTTATTTCATGCATTTGTTTACCCTAGTTGGTGGTTAGCAATTGCTTATTACTTAATTGTCCCTGGAATAACTTTCTTAGTGATGCATGCTTGGTTGAAAAATTTGAAAGAAATCAAATCTAAAAAATTATGTCAATCTAAGGATTTTGAAAGTTTGGTAAATAAACGTGCTGAATTACTCAAGGAAATTCACGAAGTAATTCCCGTTGCATAATAGTTTATTTTAAAGCAGATTTTTTCTCAAGGAAAGCAAGTCCAAGTTTACCAAGTATAAACCCTATTGTTGTTCCTAAAATAGCTCCTCCGAAAATATCTGAAGGATAATGAACAGCAAGATAAACTCTACTATATACGACCAAAAGAGTAGCAATTAAAATAGTGTAAATCAACCATCTATTATTTTTGCCGACAAGCATAATACACCATGTTCCAATAGCAAAAAAATTTGCTGCATGCGACGAAACAAATCCATATAAACCTCCACGGTATTCTTCACCATTACGCTGAAGATAATAATGTAAATGATCTTGAATTTCTATATTATGAGAAGGTCGATAACGTTCAACGACATTTTTAATAAAACGGAAAGAAATCATATCTGCGAGTGCTATGCAAGAAATTATTCCTACAACAAAAACGCCAACACCTCTCCAACCATAGCGTTTTTGAACGATATAAGCTACCAGAACATAAAGTGGAATCCAAGTTAGCTTTCCACTAATAATCCACATTAGCTCATCTAAAAAAGCCGTATGATGACCATTAATGAAAAATAGTATTTCTCGATCTATATGTTCGAGCCAATCTATCATTCATTTAATTTTTGCCAGATCAAATCCTTTAATTCAGTTAAGCCTAATTGTGCAATTGAAGAAATAAATACATAAGGAATTTTTGCAGGTATATCTGCTTTCATCTGCTTCATCATTTCTTCATCCAACATATCGCATTTTGTAATAGCCAAAATTCTTTGTTTATCAGACAATTCTGGATTAAATTGCGTCAATTCATTTAATAGAATTTTGTATTCAGCTTTGATGCTTTTCGCATCCGCAGGAATCATAAATAATAGCAACGAATTACGTTCAATATGTCTTAAAAATCTTAACCCTAAACCTTTTCCTTCATGTGCACCTTCAATAATACCCGGAATATCTGCCATAATAAATGAACGATAATCACGATAAGGAACAATTCCTAAGTTGGGAACAATTGTAGTAAACGGATAATCTGCAATTTCTGGTTTTGCAGCTGAAATAGTTGAAAGAAGTGTACTTTTTCCTGCGTTTGGAAAACCAACTAATCCAACATCGGCTAACACTTTCAATTCAAGAATCATCCAACCTTCTTTCAAATCTCCTCCCGGTTGAGCAAATCTCGGTGTTTGAAAAGTGGAAGATTTAAAGTGATTATTTCCTAAACCACCTTGCCCTCCTTCCATTAAGATTTTAGATTCTCCATCTTCCGTTATTTCAAACAAAAACTCACCTGTTTCACCGTCTTTAGCAATTGTACCCAAAGGAACATCGATAAAAACATCTTTACCTTCTGCACCTGTTTTTAATGCGCCAGAGCCAGAAACGCCGTGACCTGCTCGAATATGTTTTTTAAACTTTAATGGAAGTAAAGTCCATAATTGTTTGTTTCCTCTAAGGTAAACATGTCCACCTCTTCCTCCATCTCCACCATCTGGTCCACCTTTTGGGATGTATTTTTCTCGTCTAAAATGAGCAGAACCTGCACCACCTTTTCCAGATTTACAATGAATCTTTACGTAATCGACAAAGTTTGTCGCCATTTTCTATGTATTAGTTACACTAATGAATCAATAGTGTTATAAAGTCTTTCTGATATTTCGTCAATAGAACCAACACCATTTACTTCGCTATATTTTGATAATGCAGCATAGTAATCAGCTACAACAGCAGTTTGCTGATTGTAAACTTGAATTCTGCTACGGATGATTGTTTCATCTTTATCGTCTGCTCTTCCGCTGTCTTTTCCTCTTAGCAACAATCTTTTTACCAATTCTTCTTCAGGGACATTTAAAGCAATCATCATTTTAACTTCTGTATTTTTAGAAGCTAAAAATGCACTAAGGGCATTCGCTTGTTCAGTTGTGCGTGGAAAACCATCAAAAATAAATCCTGTTGATTTTGGATATTTTTCCACTTCACTTTCTAACATTCCAATCGTTACTTCATCGGGAACTAATTCTCCTTTATCCATGAAGTTTTTTGCCATCAATCCTAACTCAGTATTTCCTTTTATATTAGCCCTAAAAATATCACCCGTTGAAAGGTGAATCAGACCATATTTTTGTGTTAATCGTTCAGATTGTGTCCCTTTTCCTACTCCTGGAGGTCCAAATAATACAATATTCAACATACTTATAAATTTTTTATTCTTATCACTTAATTTTATAAATCTCAGGAATTTCTCTTCCCAAACCATCATAATCTAATCCAAATCCAACAACAAATTCGTTAGGAATTTCAATTCCTACAAAAGTGGGAATATTTTTGCCTAAAAAAGCACTTGGTTTAAATAAAAGTGTCGCTATTTTATATGAATTAACTTCTTCTTTATCCATTATTACGGCTAATTCATCCATTGTATGTCCTGTATCCACAATATCTTCAACAATAATTACATTTCTCCCTTTTAAAGAAACAGGCAATCCGATCATTGTTTTAACATTTCCACTAGACTGCATTCCATCGTAAGAAGCGACTTTAACGAAATGAATTTCAGGTTGACAAGAAAGCTTTTTAACTAAATCAGAACAAAACATAAAACTTCCGTTTAACACCGCTATTACAACAGGTTTTTTATGACGGTATTCATCATTTAAAGCATCAGCAATTTTCTCTATTGCTTGATTAATTTGCTCTTTTGATAAATATGGTTCGAACGTTTTATCGTGAATCTGAATCAAATCAACGTTAATTTTAGGTTGCAAAGTTAGGTATTTTTGCGACAATTAAAAGCTATTAATATGTTAAGGGAAAATCCTTAAGAAAGTGCCTTATATCTTTGCAAAGCCCAAATAGGAAAAATATTGCGGTAGTTGATGTATGTTATCATGCAATTATGATTAAAAACACCTGAAATTGCCTGTTGTGTCCAATCTCCATTGGTTTCTTGTTGGCTTACTAGAAACTGAATTGCTTTGTCAATAACCGTTTTATTTGGATAATCAGCAGCAAGTAACGATAAAATTACCCAAGCAGTGTTCACAACTTGACCTTCTTTGTGAGAAACATATTTTTTTGTCACTGAAGACAAATAAGATTCGCCCCAACTTCCATCGCTATTTTGCTTTTCAATAAGAGACTGACAAGCCTTTGTAACTGGATTCGAAATATCAGCAGCATCATAATGGTAATTACCACATTGCATCATCGCCTCAAGTGCGAACCAAGTAGCATTCGTGAAACAAACTGCCCAGCCTCCATACCATAATCCGTTCTCCATTTGTTGGCCCACAATAAATTGAAGCCCATTTTGAATAGCTATTTGAATCTCCTTTTTTCGGTAATTTGGATTATATGAAGCAAAACTCTTCAATCCTTGCAAACATGCAGAAGTACATTCTACATACGAATAATCAATCATTATTTCTCCAAAAATACGCGATGGATTCATTTTTTCTAGCCATTTCGGACCTCTCGTTTTTTCATAAGAAGCCCAACCGCCATCTTTATTTTGATTCTCAAGTATAAAATCAATAGAAGCTGTAATATCGGATAGCAATTGTTTATTTTTTAATAAACCTCGCTTTTCTAGAGACAAAACTGCCTTCATTCCTTCGGAAGTACAATCTGTTATCGGCCAACCGTGATCAACAGTTGAAAAAGGCCATCCACCTATAGAAACTGAACGATCGTATTTTTCTCTATCAAATTCGTTTTCACGAATAAACGAACAATCAATAAACTGCTCGATTTTAGTTAGAATTTGTTTGGAAGAATCTGAAATTGATTTCTCTTCCATAAGCGCATGTGCCATAAAAATAGTATCCCAAAACTGAGAGCCATTATAGCCATTCATCTTCATTCCATCTTCTGAAAGCCACAAATAATCATCTACGCGGTTGACGTGTTTTTCGAAATTATCTGATTTACCTTCAACGATAAAGTTAACCAACATATTCAAGGCTTTATTGACAGGACCAAGATTGATGTGATTCGTATGAATATCTTCTGCTTGAATACGTTTGAAAATATTTTTCAATGCTTTTTCACGTAAAAAACGAAGATGAATCTTATCGTAAAAGTTTAAAAAGCGAGAAGCAAAGACATATAATTTAGGTTCAGGATAATAATCATCTTTTGGACAACAATTTCGTCTAGCTTTTTTCCAATTAGTTGATTCAAATTGACCTTTGTAAAGTTGATTTTTTAAGCCTTTAATTAATTCATTTTCTGCTAATTGAAACTTAACTCCCGATAAATAAGACATTGGCAAATAAACCATTCGAGCATGATTCCAGTAATTTCCTGGATAAATAGGTAAGCCTTTTGGTGAAAGCCATAATTCTGGCAAAAGTGCATCCAAGCCTTTCCAATCGTATAAACCTAAAAGCGCTAAATATAATTTCCCCCAAGGAGGAATACCTATAACTCCTCCATTTTCGTGAATCCAATTAACCGCTTTTTTAGACACTTCATCATCCATTGAATGTCCTAACAAAACAAGACTGACATAATTCAAAGTCGTTCCAAACATGGTTGATTCACCTTCAATATGTAAACCCCACCCTCCATCTTCATTTTGATGATTGAGCAAATAGCATTTCATCAAAACTTGCTTTTCTGGTGAAGGAAGAGAATTTGTAATGTATTGAACGAAGATAAGTCCAGGCATTAAGAAAAGTGGGCCACCGTAATCTCCAGCCCAATTGCCATCTTCTTGTTGAAGCGAAGCAAAAAATTCAATTCCTTTTGCTAAAGCTTCATCAGAATTTTCTGATTTTACTTGATTTTTGTTGACTTCACTTTTACTACGAAAAACACTATCAGCAGCGTTTGGATTCACTTTTTTATCAAAGACAAAAAGTTGGTCGAGTTCACCCAACCAACTATTCTCATCTTGCGAACCAGTAATTTCAATGGCTTTTTGTTTATCAAAAAACCAACGTTGACGACCTAATTCGGTTTTTAGAAACCACGCATCTTTTAGCGTTTTTTTCATTATTTTTTTCTTTTCAACATCACATCTCCAAGGAATTGTAATTGTTCTTTACGTTCTTGAGGAATGGAAGTACTCATCAAGTTATCGATTGCTTTTTGGTGTAATTCTTCCATTGTTGAAATACATATTTCAGGAAGATTTAATTTTGTGAAAAGCGCTTGAAATTCAGCAATTTTTTTGTCTTCGTTTGTTTCAGTAAAAAGCTTTTTGATTTCAGCTAAAGTAGCATCATCTGCTTTTTCAATTGCATTAACTAACAAGAATGTTTTCTTATTCAAAAGAATATCACCACCGATTTTCTTTCCAAAAGTATGATCTCCAAACGTATCTAAATAATCATCCATGATTTGGAAAGCAAGTCCAGTGTACAAACCAAAGTTATACAAATGCTCTTGATCTTTTTTAGAAGCTCCACCGATAATCGCTCCAATTTGCATAGAAGCACCGAAAAGTACAGAAGTTTTCAATTTGATCATTTCCATGTATTCAGCAACTGTAGTTGTTTCCGAAGTTTCAAAATTCATATCAAACTGTTGACCTTCCATTACTTCTATCGCCATTTTCGTGAAGCAAGAAAGTAAATCTGCCGCTTTATCTTCATTGTCTTGTTGTAACAAACTATACGAATGAGGAAGCATCGCATCACCAGTAACGATAGCTTTGTTTACGCCAAAAAGTTCGTGAACAGTTGATTTTCCTCTTCTCAATTTCGCGTTATCCATGATGTCATCATGAACCAAGGTAAAATTGTGGAATACTTCAATTGCAATCGCAGCATTTAAAGCTTTTTTATAATTTTCATCGTAACACAAATAACTCATCAAAACCATCATTGGACGTAATCTTTTTCCATCCAAGGTCATAATATGATGCGCAGAATCACTCAAGTTTTCAGGAAAATTACGCAATGAATATTCATCCAAATAATTTTCAATAATATTTTTGTACGTGTTTAAATCTAGTGTTTTTGCAGCTTCCATATTCTTAATAGTTATATATCAATTCTAATTTATAGTCGTTTAATTTTTCTTTTGTTTGTTCCCAATTTTCTGTGAAACCAAGGATGAAACCTCCACCTCCTGCTCCACAAATTTTGAGAAAATATTCACCTGTTTCGATTCCTTCCTTCACTAAAGATTGAAATTTAGTCGGAATCAAACAATTCATTTTATCCAGTTGATATTCAATAATATGTTTCAGATGATTGTATAGTTTTTTCGTATTTCCAGCTAAAAAGCAATTAATACTTTCGTCAGAATGAGTGATCAACTCCTTTTCCATTTCTTGTCTAAATGTTCTATCATGACAAGATTCTTTGAATTGTGCTACTAATCCTTCTGTATTTCTTTCAAGTTCTGTATTCAGTAAAAAAATACTGTTTTTGCCATTTTTGTCAAAAGCGGGAATTTCAGTTGGAGAAATATCGTTACTTCTTTTATAAAGCAATGGTTTATTCATTAAAATACTTAAAGGATCAATTCCAGAGCTAGAACTGTGAAAAAAGGACTCTAAATTACTCAAGGTCAATCGTAAAAGCTGAATATTTTTAGCATTCAAGTTATTCAACATCTCTTCTAACTGTACTTTATCTTTTATATAATTTACAAAAACAGCAGCTACAATTGCACCTGAGCTTCCTAAACCTGATCCATGTGGAATATTACTTTGAAAATAAAGTCCATTTTCAATATCTTTTACAAAATCCTCCGTATTAAACTCAAAATTTTCATCATTATAGTTTGAAACAAACGTTGCGAAACTTTTCAAACACTCATTAGAATAGTTTGCTCCAGCGTCATTCTTATCTGTTGAGAATGCCCAAGTTCCTGAATATGGACTGTAAGGCATTGTTAAGCCCATACTGCCATATAACAAACTATATTCACCGAATAATAGGATTTTCGAGTTGAAATTTTTCATTCAATTAAATTATCTTGAAAGGCAAGTTGGTCCTGTACCTAACTCATCAAAAATAACACTTTTATAAGTGCTTTTTAATTCTGTGTGAATGAATTGTTCTACTTTTTCTTTTACTGAATTTGGGTACAATACGTGAACGTTTGGACCTGCATCTAGCGTAAAACAAACTGGAATATTAGTTTCTTTTCTGAAGTTCATCAATTTTTCGATTGCCAATAAAGTTCCAGGTTTCATTAATAAATAGTAATCGTTAGATGTCATCATCATTGCGTGTAAAGTCAATGCTTCAGATTCACACATTTGGATGAATTCTTGATAATCACCTGTTTTTAGTATCTCAACCAATTTTGCAGTGCGTTCATTTGCTTGAGCGAAACGATTTTGAGCATACGGATGATTGTTCATCAATGAATGTCCAACACTACTTGAAACTTTTTTAGGTTCATCTTCAACAATCAGAATTGCATCGTGCATCTGTTGAAAATTAGCATGAATTTCTTGAACAGGAATCGCAAATTCATTCGATGAATTTTTGATAGCTGTATTTTCTCCCCACATTGCATAACCAGCAAACATAGAACGAGAAGCACTTCCACTTCCTAATCTTGCTAAATGAGATGTTGTATGATAAAATTCAGCATCTAATGGTTTATCATTTAATGTATAAAAAGCATCGTACATTGCTAAAGCAATTGCACCAAAAGCCGAAGCAGATGAAGCAATTCCAGCAGAATGAGGAAAGCTATTTTTAGAATTGATACGCAAAGCATACTCGTTCAAAAACGGGAAATAGCTAGCGTTATCAATCAAATATTTACTTACGCGACTAGCGAATTGCTCATTTTTAGTTCCTTCAAAGAAGTATTCTAACTCAACAGCTTCATTACTAGTCTTTTTTAATAATTCTAATTCTATTTCAGTGAATGAGTTGGACAATGTTAAACTCAACGAAGAATTACAAGGTAATTGATTTCCGTATTTTCCCCAGTACTTTACAATGGCGATATTTGAAGGACATCTCCAAATTGATTTTAGTACTACTTGTTCTGCGGTTGTTGTTTGCATAATTAACCTTTAATAATTTCTGAATATGTAAATTGAGTTGTATATCCTAACTCATTAAAATAATTTCTAGCTTCTTCTTCGTTTCTATATGTTGCCATGAAAAAATCTCCACCCCAAGCTCCCATTGATTTAATTCCATAAGGATAATCTATGAATTGCTCAGATTTCAAAATAGGCATTTGAAGAATTGATGAAAGTAACTCTTCGCTTTCCTTGATGCATTTTTCAAAATCTAATATATCACTTGCTAAGAAAACAGATTTAATAATTTCATTCATTTTTTCAATTGCTTCCGTGTTAATGTCTAAAGCTGAAAATCGTTTGATTTCATTGCGCGAATTTTGTTTATTTCCACTATAAACAAACATGATTTTATTCGTAATCGCTGGTGAAAGTCTTACGTGAGTTGTTTCATGATCTTTAGCAGAATAGCAAATTGGAGAATCTTCTGTTGCACATGCAATATCATAGCCAGAACCACCAAATGAGTTTTTCAATAAGAAATAAGGATTCACACTTGACCATTGTGATAGCAAACTAATCAAAGTAGAACTAGAACCTAATCCCCATGCTAAATTGAAATCTGCAGACGCGGTAAAACTTAATCGTTTCTCAAACAAAAAAGACTTATCTGTTTTGATTAATTTTAATAAATCGATTAGAATAGTTGCCGTTTCATTATTTGTAGTCTCAATAATTTCTAAATCATCATTGAAACGAGCTGAAAACCAAACTCCATCTGCTGCTTTGCTTGTCCACGAAAAATAATTATCAGCAGTTTCTTCGATTTCTAGTTTTTGACCAAATTTCAAAGGTATTGCTAAACAATCTACCCCTTGAAGAACTAAATATTCTCCAAAAAGCATGAATTTACCTGAAGCTGTATACGTTAAAATGGATTCTGAAATCATATTATCAAACATCCCGCATCTTGAATTAACAATCTATTTTCAATGAAGCTACGAACTGCAGCAACAGAAACATTTCTATCTCTGAAAAATTCAACTACTTTATTTTTATCAGAATTACATACATTCAGTTGTTTCATGATATTAAACAAGTGCATTTTCATGTGACCTTGTTGAATTCCAGTTGTAACCAATGATTTAACTGCGCCAAAATTATTTGCTAATCCAGCTGCAGCTGCAATTCCCATCAATTCTTTTGAAGATGGATTTCCAAGCATTGTTAATGATTGTTTTACCAAAGGATGAAGATTTGTTAAACCGCCCACAACACCAAGTGCAATAGGTAGATTTAGGGTGAATTTAAAAATATTGTTTTCTATCGAAACTTCTGAAAGTGATGTATAATGTCCTCCTTGAGATGCATAAGCATGTCCGCAAGCTTCAACTGCACGAAAATCATTTCCTGTAGCAAGAACAACTGCATCAACACCGTTATAAATACCTTTATTGTGAGTTGTTGCACGGTAAGAATCTAATTGCGCAATACGAACGCCCATGTAAAAACGTTCTGCAAATTCTTCTCCAGAAAGTCCTGGAACAACATTGTTAAGATTTTTTATGTCAGTTTCTACCCAACATTTCACCATACAATTTGGTGTAAGGTTAGAAAGAATACTCATCATGATATTTAAACCTTTTCCGTTAAATTCACTTTGTTGAGCATACCATTTTTTGAAAATTGCTGAAAATTGTTCCAAACAAGAATTTACAAAATTTGCACCCATTGAATCAACTGTTTCAAAAGTGCAGAAAAGTTGCATTAATCCAGGTTCTTTATCAGAAAGATCTTTTAATACGATATCAAGAATACCTCCACCACGCTTACGCATGTTTTCAGTGATTTCTCTTGTACCATTAATTAATTCTTCTTTTAATTCTGGAAATTTATATTTTAAAAGTTCAACATTTTCCTTCCAGATAAAGTGAACTTGACCTACTTTTTGTGTGTCAACGATTTCTGTTTTGAAACCGCCAAGGTTAAACCAAAATTTAGCGCTGTTAGAAGCCGCAGCAACAACTGAACTTTCTTCAATTACCATTGGTACAGCATAAACTTTATCGTTAATCAAAAAGTTAGGTGCTACACTGTATGGTAAATGAAAGTTAGAAATTGCATTTTCACTAAATTCTTCAATAAGTTCCTGAGTTTCCTCATCATTGTGATGAAAACTTTTGAAATTCTCTAGCGCTTCTTTCTTATTAGGAAAAAAGCTTGCAATAACTTGTAATTTTTCTTCTTTACTTTTTTTGGAAAAACCGTGTAAGATGTTTGTTTTATCTATCATTGCTATTTAACTTTTAAAAATGATTTGGCCAACAACAACCCTTCGACTTGGTGTTGTGCGTAATTATCTAGAGCATCTTGAGATTCGTTTGCGTATTTCAAAAAGGGCGCTGCTTGACCGTATAAAGCTGGTAATGTTGATTTTGAGATATAATAATATCCGTCTAAGAAATTCGAAACTCCTCCACTCACAATTACATTGTTGCAAAGACGTTTATTTCCTAATTCTTGAACAGATTCGTTTAAGAAACCTATCATTTCTTCAGCACTATGTCCTAAAGAAACTATTGATTCAAAATGAGCTTGTAATTCTGTATTTCTGATCAATTCTAATTTCGCAAAATTTGTACCGCCATTTGCAGCGAAATCTAACGCTAGAATAGGCAATTCCAATAAAGCCATCATGCTTTCTTTTCCAAAACCTTGCCCAACTTCTTTTACAATTAGTGGAATATCAATCTCATTCATTAATCGTTTAATCGTTTCGATTGGAGAAAATTTAATTTTATCTCCTTCCGGTTGAAGCCATTCTTGCAAAGGATTCACGTGAACAATTAAGCCATCAACTTCAAGATTTTTAACTAGATTTTTTAACAGATAAGCGCTATTAGATTCAAGAATTTCTTCTACTTGCGCTATACCGACATTTGCATAAAACGGAACTTCATCTCCTAAAATAGGACGTAGATTAAAATCTTCGAAGAATGTTGAATCATTTAAAATAACACGACAAGAACCCAATCCCATTCCGAAACCAAATTTACGCGCTGTTTGAGCAAGCATTTTGTTGATTGGTCCAGCTTGAGATGTTCCACCAGTCATGCTAGAAATCCAAATAGGGAATTGCAACGTTTTGTTTCCAAACTGAACATTCCATTTCGCATCTTTATCAGGAAAACCTGAAAGCATAGGCTCGTAATAAAAGCGATTGTCTGTGCTATTATTTTGTGAGTTGAATGCTAAGTCTAAATGGCTTTGCTTTCTTAAATCTGCTATGTCAATTTGCTCGTGCTTCATTTTGTTATTGCGGGTTTACTCTCGTCCAATAAAAGAGGATACATAATATGTACGGCCTTATTCAATGTTCGGATTTGTTTTCCTGGTTTGAAGAAAAAGTCCGTTGGTTTTTGTATTGCTACTTTTATAAAATGCAAAAGTAACGATTGTTTGTCTTTATTTAGTCCTGCAAGAAGAGAAAGTGGACCTGCCGCTTTACTTCCTCCTTGTTTTAGGTAATCAAAGACAGCGATTTTTAAATCATCGTCTTTTACTACTTTATAAAGTGCATTTGCTAAAATATTAATCGTATCCACATTTTTACCACGTCCTTTGTAATAACGCATCACTGCATCAGCTACTTGAGTATGGTTTTTCATGTTTGCCTTGTCAAGTTCTTTATTCAGTAAAATAATATCTAGAAAACAAGCTGTCATTCCACCTCCAGTCAACGGATGGCGCATGTTTAGAGAATCTCCAAGTAAAGCAACACCTTCTTTTCTCCAAGCTCGAGCTTTCATGTTATGGTTGGGCATTACTTTAAAATCATTTAATTCTAAAGCTTTCAAAAATGAATCTTTCATTCCATCAGGAAGTAAATCAAGGATTTCTTCTTTCATGAAATTTTGCATTTTTTCACCCATGCTTGGCGCTTTTGTTCCAGGAAAATCAACAAGAATTCTCCACTCATTTTCGTTAATCGGATAAACCAAAACCGGCGCTTTTCCACTAACAATAATATGTCCACTCGCTTCTTGAAGTGGTTCGATATCTTTCAATACCATTCCAACAAAGAAGCCGTTCATTTCTTTTTTAACGTTAGACATTTTGTCTCTGAAACGAGAAAGTGGTCCATCGCAAACTATCGTTAATGGCGCTTTAGCCGTTTTATTTTCGTTTGTTAAAGCATCTAAATATTCTACTCCAACAACTGTATTATTTTCTTCAATTAGATTAAGTACACTTCCTTCGATTAAAGTAACATTTTCTTGTTGGCGAAGTTCTTCTTGAATCTTTAGCAAAAATTTACCGTTTCGGATTCCTAAACCACTTGTTTGTTCTTGAATTTCAGGATAAGGGATAGAAAAATGTTCTTTGTGATTAACCAATGTATAACCTTGAACTTTTTGAGCTCCAAAACCATCTAAAAGATGTGTTAACTCAAGTTTTTTGAGCGCTTCAATTCCACCAGGTTGAAGTAATTCACCTACAATTCTTTCTTGCTCCGATAAATCGCGTTCAATTACTAATACCTTGATGTTTTTACCCTTTTGAGAGCAAGCGAAAATTCCACCAGCGACACCTGCTCCGATGACAATAATATCAAATTCGTTATTTATCATGCTGTTAGCCATTGATTTTTTGAATTATTTGATGAATTGATGGATTTTTATCTTTTTTATAAATACTATCTAAAATCGTTAAAAATTCAGCTTTAACATGTTTAATATCTTGTTTCGACATGAAGATACGAGCAGTTTTTCCTTTGCGTATTTTTACATTTTCTGTCAATACATTTTCATTTCCATATAACTCATTCAATGTAGCAACTGCCATCAATTGAGGAATTGCGCAAAAACGAAATACTTTCTCATTTTTTATCGACTCTAAATAAGTTAAACATGCAGGAATATGATTAAGTGCATTCGTTACCAATTCATTAATTACCTCAACACCAACTTTTTTGTTTGTTTGAAGTTCCTTTAATGAATTCACTTTTTTATTCCAAGCGATTGATGGCCAAAAAACACGTGTTTGATCTAAATCTTCAGCAAAATCACGTATAATATTCGTTTTTTGAAGAAATAAACCCATTTCATTGGATAAATCTTCATTTTTCAACTTTTCGTCTTGTTCAATTCTTGAAGCGATAAAAAGTTTACTTAAACCTATTCCAACCAAACCTGCCACATAATGACAGTAATCATTCCAATCTTCGAATGAATCAACAGCTCCAAGAACATATTTGTTCATTCCAAAAGCCATTCTATCTGTAATATCAGTAATGACTTCTTTGTACTGTGAATCTAATTTTTGGTATTCGCGAATTACTTTGTCAAAATTCGCCATTAAGTCTTTATAATCTTGTGTATCTCCAGTATCAGAAAGCGTGAATGCTTCTCTATTCATACGTGAAGCAAAATCATTCAGTAACTCTGTTTTTACAGATTGCTCAATAGACATATCGTCTTCAACTGTATCTAAACCTCTTAAAATAAGATAGAAAAGTCCAACAGGAGCTTGTAATTCTTTCGGTAATTGGTGAATAACAACAGAAAATGAACGAGATACTTTTTTTAATGCTTCTGAACAGAATTCTTCATCCGTAGTTTGTTGGCTGATTACTTCCAAACTATTTACTGAAGGTCGAAATTCTTTGAATTGTTTTTTCATCTGAAATAAAAAACTTAATTCAATAGGATTTCCAGTATAATAAAGTATGCGTTCAAACATAAAATATTTTGTTTTCTTTTCTGACGCTCTCGAATTAGATTATGTTACAATTGTTTTAAAAATTAATTCACAAAAAGGGATGATTCTGAAAAAATCCAACTAATACAAGTTCCTTTTTTACCTTAAAACTTAAAACGTCAAAAAAAACAAATTTAGATAATTGTTAAGTTAACTTTGGTTAATTTTTCATGTTTCGTAGCAATGTACTTAGTTTATCTTATTTTTGCATCATGGATAAAATTATTTTAATTACAATTCTAGTTAGCTCATTTAGTATAAATGCTCAAACGGATATTTTAACAGAAGATTTTGAGAGTGGTATTCCAAACACTTGGACTATTATTAACAACGACCAAAACACACTAGATGCAACAGTTGCATCAGAGTACACTGCTCCTTGGATTACAGTAGAAAACCCAGATTACGACACTGATCATGTGGCTGCTTGTGCTTCTTATTTTGATCCAGAAGGGACAGCGAGTAGATGGCTAATTTCACCACAAATAAATCTAGGTCCATACGGAAATTACTTACATTTAGATGCTCGTTCACAAGATCCATCTTATCCAGACAGCTATATGATTCTGATTTCTACAAGTGGAAATGCTGTTATCGATTTTTCAGATACTTTGTTTATTAGCGATCAAACTCCTCCAACATGGATGAATCACATTGTTGGAATTAGTGATTCTGGCTACAACAATATTCCAGTTTACCTAGCTTTTGTAGACAATTCATTTTATGGATATAAATTATATCTGGATAATATTCGCGTAGAAAAAGAAAGTATAGCTGGATTAACTGTGAATAAACCGATTGATTTTAAACTTTATCCTAATCCTGTTGAAAATATATTAAACATTCAAACTAACGATAAAATTTCTGAGCTAACTATTTATGACCTTAATGGAAAGATAGTTCTACAAAGCAATCAAAATCAAGTTGATGTATCTATTTTACAAGCTGGATTTTACACAATAAAGATCAGTACAGAAAAAGGAGTTGGATTTCAGAAATTAATCAAACGTTAAAAGAACATGTGATTTTTTTCGAGTCTCTTTTTTACTACTCTTGAAATTGAGTCTTGTAATGCTGGTTTTACTAGATATCCGTCCACTGCTTCCAATGATTTGAACTCATATACATCTTTTTTCCAAACGTATTTCACAACAAATGAACCAGCTTCAGTATCTCTGAATAGCAGCATTAAATCATTAAATCCAGTTGGAGTTGTATGCATTTCTGCAAGATTTGCTGCAAAGCCATTAAGCTTCACCAATTTTCCATCAATTCTTTTGAAAACAATTAATCTACGCAAAGGAAAATCATCAATTCCTGCTCTGATTTCTAGAGCAAAACCATCTTTCCATGCAAGATTTTTGTTGTATTTGAAAAATTTATAAAATCTTGGTTCACAAGGTGGTTTCTTGATATTGAAAGGCTTTGTAACATCTGGATCACAGATTTTCAATTCTTCCAAAAGAGATAACATCGTATCATTTTCAAATGATTCGTCATTGAAAACATTGTGAATAGCAATTGTATCTTGGACAAAATCAGAAGGGAAAGCTATCTCCGTATCTGTATCATCTGGAGTTGTAACTTTAGGTTCAGGATCTGGTGTACAGCTCACTAAAAGAATTAATGCAATAATGAAGATGTTATTTCTCATAATTTTTCAATCTTACCGCCAAGCGTTATTTTTTCAGTTTTCTTTTTGGGTTCTCCTTTATAAGAAATAGTTCCGCCAGAAGTTACTTTAGCATCTAAATTATTTTCAGCTGTGGTAATAATTTCTCCACCCATTGCAACGCTTGCGTTTACATTTTGTGCTTTTAAACTAACGGTTGCAATAGTTCCGCCAGTAAATACATGACAATCTAAATCTGTTGTATTTCCTGAAAGACGAATAGAGCCGCCTTGATGAATTTCTGCAATTACTTTTTCACTTGCTACAGTTACAGAAATTTTTCCTCCTGCAAAAGCGGTTATTGTTAGCTTATCTTTTTTAAGAATATATCCTTCTTTTGTTCTTAATTCTACACCTTGTTTTGCTTCGATATTTACCGATTCTGGCAAGTAAAAAGTAAGAATCAAATCAACATCTGCAAATGCTCCTCCTTGATAACGAACACTTAAGTTGGAACCTTTGTACGTAAAAATAAGTTTATCAAGATCTACATTATCTCCATGGACATTCGCTTCTACTTTATATTCACCTCCACTAGTAAGAACGACTTGCATTCTCCCTTGAATAGAAATAGTAGAAAATTCACTTAATTTTTTGGACCAAAATTCTTGTGAAAATCCTAAAAATGGGATAATTATTAAAAATAAAATACTTAATTTTTTCATGCTAAATGTAAAAATACACCATTACTAATTTCAAGTGCTTTGTCAAACGCATCTTTATCTAAATGAGTAGGGTAGCCATTATTTTCAAACCAATCGATCATTCTTTCTGTTGGCATATTTCCCGTAAGTGTATCTTCTGCCATTGGACAACCGCCATAACCTTTAATTGCTCCGTCAAATCGATAGCAACCACTTTCTACAGCAGCTTTGATTTTCTCAGCGTAAGTATCAGGTGTAGTATGGAGATGTGCGCCAAACTCAACACTAGGTAAAGCTGGAATTAATGTAGAAAATAACTCTCTAATATTTTTATCATTTGAAACACCAATTGTATCAGAAATAGCCATGATTTTAACATCAAGTTCTCTGTATAATCTATCGCACCAATTAGCTACCAATTCTCCACTCCAAGCATCTCCATAAGGATTTCCAAATCCCATAGAAAGATAAACTACAAGTTTTTTATTTTTAGCAAAACAAATCTTTTGAATTTCTTCCACACGAATCATTGATTCATCGACAGTTGCATTGGTATTTCTAAGTTGAAATGTTTCTGAAACAGAAAAAGGATAACCTAAGTATGTAATTTCATCAAAAGCAGCAGATTCTTCTGCGCCACGCTTGTTTGCTATAATAGAAAGTAATTTAGAAGAAGTAGAAGACATATCAAGTTGAGTAATCACTTTAGATGTGTCAGCCATTTGCGGAATAGCCTTTGGATTAACAAAACTACCAAAGTCAACGGTATCAAAACCAACTTTTAAAATCTGATTAATATATGCCACTTTTTTTTCAGTAGGAATAAAATCTTTTATTCCCTGCATAGCATCTCTAGGACATTCTATTAGTTTCAGTTTTTGCATGTCTAAAATTAATGATTTACCTTAGTTTAAAACTAAAATCAAGCATTTTTTTTATGTAAAGATGCTTTTTTTTTAATTTCGATTACTTTCTTATTGATTTTCTTGATTATACCTGGTCCTTCGTAAATAAAACTTGTATAAATTTGAATCAAATCAGCACCAGCTTCGAGCATTTCAATAGCATCTTCTGGCGTAAAAATACCCCCTACTCCAATAATTGGAAATGATTTATTTGATTTTTCAGCTAAAAACCGAACTACTTCAAGTGATTTATTTTTAAGTGGTTTTCCAGAAAGCCCTCCGTTCCCCATCATTTCCACTTCAGAAATGGGCGTTAATAAATTGCTTCTATCTATTGTCGTATTCGTTGCAATTACACCATTAATTTGTGTAATCTTAACAATATCAATTATATCAAGCAATTGTCCTTCAGTTAAATCAGGAGCTATTTTAAGAAGTATTGGCTTTGGTTTCTCTTTCTTTTGATTAAGCTCCATCAAACGATTTAATAAATCTGTTAAGGGTTCTTTTTCTTGTAAATCTCTAAGGTTTGGGGTGTTTGGTGAACTTACATTTACCACAAAGTAATCCACAACTGGAAAAAGCTGTTCAAAGCAAATCAAATAATCTTCAAAGGCTTGGTCATTTGGCGTTAATTTATTTTTTCCAATGTTTCCTCCAATTATTGTGTTGTGTTTCTTTTTCAAACGCAGAACCATTTTCTCAATTCCTTCGTTATTAAAGCCCATTCGGTTGATTAATCCACTGTCTTTTGGCAATCTAAACAACCTTGGTTTAGGATTTCCATCTTGTGCCTTTGGTGTAACTGTGCCTACTTCAATAAACCCGAATCCGCAATTAGAAAGTTCTTCGAACAAAGTAGCATTTTTATCAAGTCCAGCAGCCAAACCAACAGGAGAAGGAAAATCTATCCCCCATAAAGTGGTTACTAGATGTTCATCTTGTACAACATAAAGTTTACGCCACAGAAATTTTGATCCAGGAATCTTAAATAAGAATTTCAATCCACCAAATACAAAATGATGGACTTTTTCTGGGTTAAAACAAAATAAAATAGGCTTAATGATTCTTTTGTACATGGCTATAAAAAAAATTGAGTGTAAAGTTAAAACCCTACACTCAAAACATACTATAAAAAATAAAATATTATACTAGAATTTTGCTTTCACACTACCCCAGTGAGTAGACTTTTTACCGACTGAATTTCCGTAAGATAAACTTTTTGTGAAATTAACGTTTACAAAGAAAAAAGCATCTTTATCCGTTTTATCTCCTCTTTGAGAACCAGCAGGATAATTTGAAGTTGGTGACGGATTACTCATGTAAGCTGCGACAGGTCCGTTTTTTGCACCGATTTTACCTGCAGAATAATATGAGCCTGAAACATCATCTATATAATCTGTAAATGTTTTATGATAAGAAACTTCCATACCAATTCTCCATGTTCTGCTAATTCCAATTTTAAATCCAATACCTACAGGAATAGAAAGACTAATAGGTGAATATTTTTTAGCTCCATCAGCGAAACCTTGACCTTCCGTTCCTAGTGGACGTAATGGCACCCATCCTCCATTATACAAACCTTTTGGGTTGTAATAGAAAACACCTACACCACCAAAAATATAGACTTGTTCATTGTGGTTGTGAAAACCTCTCAAACCTGGAACAGAATAACGTCTACCAACTTGCTCATTTGAATATATAATGAAATCAATACGTTGAGATAATTCAACTATTAAAGATTTAAAGGTTAAATTTCTATTGTGACGTGCTGGTTCTGAAGTTAAGACATCACTTCCTTTGAAATTACCAATATTAAGATTTGTAGTTGTTGCCCAAAAACGATGAAAACGATATCGGAATCCAATTTGCCCACCAAAAGAGGTAGATGGAAAATCGATATCACGAAGGCTATAATCTTTCCCTATTCTATTCTGCCCACCCAAATCTCCTAAAAACTGAGTTGGCCCTAATCCAAAATAAAATTCTTTTTTATTTAGTGCCCAGTTTCTAGAGGTATTAAAATTTGTAGGTTGAGCAAATGTATCTTGTAATCCTATACTTAGAAAGCAAAGAATACCAATAAGATATGCTTTAGTAGTAGTAGTTTTTATTTGATGCATAAGCTTGAATAATTATAATAAAACAAAAAAGTTGAATGCAATATCCTCCAAATATATAAAGATTAATTAAAATACAATGCTAAAATTAATTATTCTATATTATAGATATACAGCTTTCTAAGCTTTCGCAAAAACAAAAGTTACACTATTTCTCTTTAAATAATACTCATTCCCCTACTATGTTGATAGCGTTTTTCATCGCTAATCTGTTCAACACTACTCAAATTAGGTGTATTAAAATACCATTGGTTAAGCCAACTATTTTCTCTTAATAATTCACTATCGTGAATTAATCGTTGAAAATCTTGCTTGACTTGAATTTCTTCCGAGCTTATGATCGGACGATTCAAGATCATTTTGTTTTTTTTCATTAGGTTTATGATTTAAAAATAACTTCTTGAGTTTATCTAAAATACGAAAGCATTTCACTTTCGCATTATTTTCCGTAATTTCTAATATCTCTCCAATTTCCTTAAATGCTCTTTTTTCAAAAAAGCGCAATTCAATAAGTTGAATTTCTTCTTCTTTTAGCTCATCAATACAAACAAATAGGCGTCTTAAATTTGCATCCGAAGGATCCTCATTAAAAACATCCATCATTTCATACAGATGAACAGAATCAAGATTAACCGTACGGATAGCTTGATTATCTCTAAAAGATTGATACAATTCACTCTTAGCAATTCGATATAACCAAGAACCAAAGGGCAATCCTCTGAACTCATATTTATTCAAATTGTTAATTGCTTTAAGAAAAACTTGAGAGGTAATATCTTCTGCAGTTTCGATATCATCAGTACGCTGATGGATATAGCGAAAAATTTGCTCGTGATACTTTGTATACAAAGGGCCAAAATGCACTGGATTGCTTTTTGCTCTTTGTATATCCTCCAACTCCAACATTAACTTTTGTGGAGTGTGATGATACACTGGGTTAATAGACATCTTTTCTGGTTTTTATAGTTTTGTTTAGCCTTGCAAGCATATAACGAATAACCAATAATTGGTTACGAGAACTTTTGACTATTTAAAAGTCAACAGATTATTCTAGTAAAACGATAGACTATAAAAAATTATTGTATTGCTATTATTTTTTTTCTGAAAGAAACTTGATTACCTCAGCAGCAGCATACAATCCAAATAGTGCAGGAATATAGCTTGCAGTACCATAAAATGACTTTTTGAAATTGGAACCATCGGTCATTTTTAGCGACTCCTTTAATTGTAATTCAGAAGAAAATACTGCTTTAATTCCTTTATTGATATTTTCTTTTTTGAGGCGTTTACGAATATGTTTCCCCATTTTGCAATTAATGACTTTAGAAATATCTTTTACAACAACTTTCGCAGGATTAACTTTTCCTCCTGCTCCCATTGCACTAATGATTTTAATTTTATTTCTTTTGCAAGCAATCATCCAAGTTACTTTGGGTGAAATTGAATCGATACAATCAATCACATAATCAGGTTTATATTTATTTAATATTTCCTCCACACGCTCTGGCTGAACAAATTCTTTCAATACATTCAACTTTACTTCTGGATTAATATCCAACATTCGTTTTGCGAGTTCTTCAGCTTTCGATTTTCCTATTGTAGAACGCATAGCTAAAAGTTGACGATTGATATTCGTTAAATCAAACTCATCTCCATCAATGATGGTAATTGTTCCTACACCTGAACGAACGATGAATTCTCCAGCATACGAACCAACACCACCCAAACCACAGATTAATACGTGTGATTCTTTCAGGTTTTTAATTGCTTCTTCACCTACCAATAATTCAGTTCGCTCTAGCCAATCAGACATTTTTTGTTCTATTTAAAGTCGACAAAGTTAATTTTTTCAATTATATCTAAGTCAATGAAAATAAAAAAGAGAGCTCAATAAACTCTCTTTCCTAAAATTAGCCATTCCTAAAATTATCTTGCAAAACCATTGATGTATGTATTCAACTCATCTGTACTCGACGAAAAAGTAAACGCATCATTCAATTGATAATAGTTATTTGGATCATACGTTTGTCCATAAGCAAATTTTGCTAAATCTAACCGTGTATCTTCAAAACTAAATAACAACATAATTTGTTTTACTTGAGAGGTTTTAAGGCAATTAGCACTTATCACCTGCTTAGCAACTGTTAATTTAGTGTCGTCAAATGATTTCTCATTGATTGAGTTATAAGCTGATGTGAAATCAGTTGAACTCATAGGATAGGTACAACGAGAATATGTTCGTTGTGTATTCGCATTCGAATTATAGTTACTTGAAGAAGAGGTAGTGGTTGTTGTAGTTTGAGAATATGTAGTTGAATTATTCATTGTTGGATCTGAAACATTCACATTTACATTCACACCAGGAACTGACATATTCACATTCATATTCACGTCTGGGTTAGTCGTTTGTGTTGTTGTAGTTTGTGTATATGTCGTGTTATTGTTTGGCTGTCTGGTATTTGTTTGCGTATAGGTAACGTTATTGTTTACTGGAACTGCTCCTCCATTTGTTGGTGGAGTTTGCGCAAATGTTTGTCCAATTGCAACTTGACTTTGTGGACGTAATACGTATTCTCCTTTATTATTTTTCTGAATTGAAATAGCTGTTTCATACCCAGGTTGAACATAAACGTCTTTATTAACATCACCAAGCGTTTCATCCGTAAAATCAATTTTAACAGAATAGCGAGGAAGGTTTAATCCATTTGCTTTCACATTTGAAAGTGGATTTTCATTTTTCAGAACACCATTTAACGACAAGTTAAACGTTTCTCCATTTTGAGTGAAAAATACTAAATTAGAAAGTTGAGTTTGGGAAAACAAAACTGTAGAAGAGATTCCCATAAGTAAAAGTGTAATTATTTTTTTCATCGTGTATAGTTTTTATTTTTTTTGCAACAAACAATTATTATGCCAGTTGTTTTTCAAAAATTTCAAGACGACAAAACTACTATATAAATTTGATTTACAAGGGTTAACTTATTTATTATGCAATCTCATTTCTAACAATATAACTTCATCACGAAGTCGCGCAGCTTCCATAAAATCCATATTTTTACTAGCTGCATCCATCTGTTTTTTCGTGCGTTTTATCAATTTCTCAATATCTTCCGCTTTCATATAATCCAACACTGGATCTGCAGCAATTGTCAATTCTTGCTCTTGCTCGTATCGTTTTGCTTTATTTTTTAAATCTACATCAACAACAGCAGTAGATTTCATAATCGTTTCTACTGATTTATTCAAAGCCATAGGAGAAAGTCCATTTGCTTCATTGTATGCCATTTGAACTGAGCGACGACGACTGGTTTCATCAATCGTTTTTTGCATTGAATCGGTAATTTTATCTGCATACATGATTGCTGTTCCATTCACATTTCTAGCAGCACGCCCAACAGTTTGCACAAGTGACCTTTCTGAACGTAAGAAGCCTTCTTTATCTGCATCTAAAATAGCAACTAGAGAAACTTCGGGTAAATCCAAGCCTTCTCTCAGTAAATTCACTCCAATAAGCACATCAAAGGTTCCAAGACGTAATTCTCTAAGAATCTCTACTCGATCTAAAGTATGCACTTCTGAATGGATATAGCGACATTTAATTCCTGCTTTATCGAGATAACGTTGCAGTTCTTCCGCCATTCGTTTTGTTAAAGTGGTTACCAATGTTCGTTCGTTTTTTTCTGCTCGAACAGTAATTTCCTCTATCAAATCATCAATTTGATTGGCGCTTGGACGAATTTCTATAATTGGATCTAATAAGCCAGTTGGACGTATAATTTGCTCTACTACAATTCCTTCTGATTGTTCTAACTCATATTCTGCAGGAGTTGCAGAAACATAAATTACTTGATTTAATAATTGCTGAAACTCTTCAAATTTAAGCGGACGATTATCCATCGCGCTTTGCAAACGGAATCCATATTCCACCAAATTAATTTTTCTTGCTCTATCTCCTCCATACATCGCTTTTATTTGCGGAATAGTAACGTGACTTTCATCAATCACCATCAAAAAATCATCCGGAAAATAATCAAGTAAACAGAAAGGGCGTGTTCCAGGTTCTCTTCTATCAAAATAGCGCGAATAGTTTTCAATTCCCGAGCAATAACCTAATTCACGAATCATTTCCAAGTCGTAATTAACACGTTCATCCAAACGTTTTGCTTCTAATATTTTATCCGATTTACGAAAACCTTCCACTTGAACAGTCATGTCATCTTGGATTTCACGAATAGCAATTTGTGTTGTAGCTGGATCTGAAACAAATATATTCGCTGGATAAATACTGATCTCTTCCCAATCATCTAAAATCGAACTACTTGTTGGATCTATAGAAACAATTCGATCGATGTCATCTCCCCAAAATTCAATTCGAATGGCGTAGTCTGTATAAGCGAGATAAATATCTACTACATCGCCTTTTACTCGAAAAGTTCCACGTTTAAATTCCTCAACTGATCTTGAATATAGATTTTCAACCAACCGAAGTAGAAATTTATTTCTTGAAATTCGTTCGCCTTTTTTTAAGTGGATAATTGAATTAGCAAAAGCAGCTGGATTTCCGATACCATAAATACACGAAACGGATGAAACAACAATCACATCTTTACGTCCAGAAAGCAACGCAGAAGTAGCTGAAAGTCTGAGTTTTTCTATTTCATCATTTATCGCTAAATCTTTCTCAATAAATGTATCTGTAACGGGCAAATAAGCTTCTGGTTGGTAATAATCGTAATAGGAAACAAAATATTCTACTGCATTATCTGGAAAAAACTGCTTAAATTCTCCATAAAGTTGTGCCGCTAAAGTTTTATTATGAGAAAGAATCAAAGTGGGACGATTCGTTTCTTGAATAAGATTCGCAATTGTAAATGTTTTTCCACTTCCAGTAACACCCAATAAAGTTTGAGCAAAAGTTCCATTATTAACGCGTTTCGCCAATTCTTTTATTGCTTGAGGTTGATCTCCTGTAGGTTTATAACTCGATGTTAGTTTGAAATTCATTAATTACGTCTTATTTTAATCTGTATTGTGTGATACTTTTATCTCAATACAAAAGTATTCAAAAAATCAAGTGCCTGTATAATAAAAAAGGACTTACTGATTAAAACAGCAAGTCCTCAAATTCTATTATAGAAAATCTATTTTTCTAGTAACTTAACATTTCTACATCAAAAACTAATGTTGCATAAGGAGGAATAATTGATTGTCCTCTAGCGCCATATCCTAAATAATAAGGAATAATTAATGTTGCTTTTCCATCTTTTCCAATCATACCAATTCCTTCGTCCCAACCTTTGATAACACGACCTTGACCTAAAGGAAAAGTAAATGGTGAATTTCTGTCTCTTGAAGAATCAAATTTTTTGCCATTGGTAAACATTCCAGTATAATGAACGGTTACTTCTTGTCCAGCATTTGGTTTTGGATCTTCTCCTGGTTTACTAATCAAAATCATTAAACCTGATTCTGTTTGAATAGCTCCTGGATATTCTTTCTCAATTTCATTTTTAAAATACACTTTGTATTCATCAATGCTCATCTTTTTTGCATTAGCAATACGCTCTTCTTCTGCTTTCATTTCTGCTGCTTTTTTTTCGTAATTTTTTCTAAATACTTCTGTTGCGTTGAACTTTTTCGCTGCTTTTCCTATGCGAATGATATCCACTCGTTGTAACATATCATTTTGTTTTATGCTATCTACAACATCTTGACCTGTAACTACTTTTCCAAAAATAGAATGTTTTCCATCTAGCCAAGGAGTATCTTTATGCGTAATAAAGAATTGACTTCCGTTTGTATTTGGTCCACTATTCGCCATGGATAAAATTCCAGCTCTATCGTGTTTTAAACTATCATTAAATTCATCAAAAAACGAATATCCAGCACTTCCTTCTCCAGTTCCAAGTGGATCACCACCTTGAATCATAAAATTAGCGATAACGCGATGGAATTTAATATTCACATAAATAGGCTTTTTGATCTCAATCGAATCAAAAGGCTGATAATTTCCTTCAGAAAGTCCAACAAAATTAGCAACTGTCATAGGTGCTTTTTCAGATTCTAATTTTACTAGAATATTTCCTTTATCCGTAATAAAATTAGCGTAAATCCCTTCTTTTAAGGATTTCTTGTCTATTTTTTGTGCAACTAAATTGAGATTAACCAAAAGTGCAAGCAATAAAATCCAAGGTGTTTTTTTCATATTCAATAATTAAAGTTTGATTATTTTCAACCAAAGTTGTACCAAAAATAGAAAAAACAATGAATCATCATTGAAAAAAATCGTTAAAATTACAGCCTAGAATTATTTAGAAAATTCAATTTTCATGTTTACGAGTAAAAAAGCAACGGTTTATGTCATTTTAGCTGGGTTATTTATCACCAATGCTGTTGTAGCAGAATTAATCGGTGGAAAATTAATTCAAATAGGTCCATTCATCATGAGTATAGGTATTATTCCATGGCCAGTTGTATTTTTAACAACGGATTTGATCAATGAATTTTATGGTGTAAAAGGAGTTCGAAAACTATCTTTAATCACAGCAATTTTAATAGGTTATGCTTTTCTCATTGTATTTATAACGATACGAATTCCAGCTGCAAAAGGAATTTCACCTGTTTCATTTGAGCAATTTGAAGCTGTTTTTGGACAAAGTTTATGGATTATTGTTGGAAGTATAACTGCCTTTATTGTTGGACAACTTGTCGATGTCGCATTATTTTCTAAACTGAGAAAAATGACTGGAGAAAAATATATTTGGCTCAGAAGTACAGGTTCCACCGTTATTTCTCAATTAGTAGATACTTTTCTTGTGGTAGGAATTGCTTTTTGGCTACCTGGGAAAATGACTACATCAGTTTATCTAAACACCTCATTAACAGAATATACTTTTAAGCTTGTTGTTGCGATTTTGCTTACGCCATTTATTTATTTAGGACATTCACTTATTAAAAGCAGAATTGGCGAACAAACTATTAAAGAATAAATTCACTTTTTTGGTTCAAATCGTGTATTAATCGTATTTTCGCAACTGATATTATTCTATAAAATTCCCAGAAATCAGTAAATGGATTCTATTGTTGTTTTAATATTAGTTGGATTTTTAATTGGCACTGTAGGAACCTTAATTGGCGCTGGTGGAGGATTTATTTTAGTTCCCATTTTATTGCTTGCCCATCCTGAATTTACGCCAGAAACCATTACAGCAATTTCAATGGCAGTTGTTGCGTCTAATGCACTTTCAGGTTCTGTTGCTTATATTAGAGTACGAAAAGTTGATTATAAAGCAGGGCTTATTTTTGCGCTATTTACTATTCCAGGATCTATAATAGGCGTTTATGCTACGCAATACATTCCACGTAACATATTCAATATTATCTTTGGAATTTTACTCATTGGCTTAGCTATTTTCTTACTATTTAAAGGCGGGAAAGAAAAGAAAGCAAATACTGCTATTCAGAAAAAAGGGTGGATTGAACAAACGATTACTGACAAATCGGGACACATTTATCACTATTCCTATAATTGGCGATTAGGAGCTGCAATTAGTTCTGCAGTTGGATTTATTTCGCCTTTACTTGGTATTGGCGGAGGAATCGTACATGTTCCTGCACTTTCAGAATGGTTAAGATTTCCAATTCACATTGCTACAGCTACATCGCATTTTATTTTAGCAATTATGGCGACTGTAAGTGTTACAGTGCATATCATAAACGGAAATTACAATGATCCATTCGTTCTCACAATGGTTATTGCATTAATAGCAGGTGTAATTCCTGGAGCACAAACGGGAGCATATTTATCCAAAATTTTAAAAGGAAGCTTTATCATCAAAGCGTTGGCCATTTGTTTAGGAATTGTTGGTTTGAGAATTCTTTTTTAATTCCCAATCACCTTTTCTTTTGGGATATTAATCACGCCGCAACCATCTACTAAATAATGGTTTTGTTGATTCACTAATTTCATCGTGAGTTTAAAATCGGTCCATTTTTGACCTTTTACGATTAAATAACCTGATTTTACATCAAACGAATCAATTTCAAATCCTTCATCTGGGTAATCTTGTGCATTAAAAATAGGATCGAAACCTAATCCAATTTCTGAGTCAACTTGGTAAGCATCTTCAATAATTCGCTTTAATTCTGATTTAAACTTTGCAGTAACACGTGTATTTGAATCTACCCAATCTAATAATTCAGTCGGATTTTCATCATTGCAATTTTTGACATAGTCATTAATGAATTGTAATCCGACCAATTCAATCTCACTTTGGGTAAGAGCAATCGTTTTATTTTTCTGGTTATTTTCCCAAGCACCAAAAGAAACAATGGTTATAAGCACAATCGAAGTAAAAATTATCATCCACTTTTTCATAATGTACAGTTTAATTCTAGAGAAATAAAAACTTGTATAAAACACAAGTATACAACAATTTACAATACAACGCTACAAACGAAAACGTCCCATCAAGCAAAGCTCAATGGGACGTTTAATTATCTTATCAACGAAAATTATTCGCCTACTACTTCAAACGTAATTGTTTGTTTCACATCTTTGTGAAGGTTCACATCAGCTTGGTAAGTACCAGCATCTTTAATTGGCTCGTCTTTAATTTTAAGTGATTTTCTGTCCACTTCAAAACCAGCAACCTTAAGTGCTTCTGATAATTGGATTGTGTTCACAGAACCAAAAATCTTACCATTTTCACCTACTTTAGCTCCAATTTTAATAACAAGACCTTCTAATTTCGCAGCAAAAGCTAAAGCTTCTTCTTTGATTTTAGATTCTTTGTGTGAGCGTTGTTTTAACATTTCAGTATGTGCTTTCTTTGCAGAAGCAGTTGCTAAACTAGCATATCCTTGAGGAATTAGGAAGTTACGACCGTAACCTGGTTTTACATCAACTACATCGTCTTTGTATCCTAATTTATCCACATTTTTTTTCAATATCAATTCCATATCTTCAATTTTTTGAATCTAATTTACAATGTGACTATTTCAACATATCTCCCACGTATGGAAGAAGTGCAATGTGACGAGCTCTTTTAACAGCTTTGTTCACCCTTTTTTGAAATTTAGCCGAAGTTCCAGTAACACGACGAGGAAGTAATTTTCCTTGCTCGTTGATAAACTTTAATAGGAAATTAGGATCTTTATAATCAATAAATTTAATACCGCTTTTTTTGAAACGGCAATATTTTTCTTTTTTGATGTCGATGTTAATCGGAGTCAAATATCTAATATCATCTGCCATGATCTTCTTTTTTTATTTTTTTTTTACTTAGTTAATTAAGCTAGTGTTGGAATATTATTTCTAGTTCTTCTCTTCACAGCATATTCAGCATGGTGCTCATCCATTCTAATAGTTAAGAAACGCATAACTCGCTCATCGCGTTTAAATGCAACTTCTAACTTGTTAATGATAGATCCATCCGCTTGAAAATCAAGTAAAAAATAGAATCCAGTGGTCTTTTTTTGAATTGGATAAGCCAATTTTTTCAAGCCCCAGTCTTCTCTCGAAGTTAGTTTTCCTCCTTCAGAGGTAATCAAGTCTTCGAATTTTTTTACTGTTTCCTTTGCCTGATCATCAGACAAAACGGGAGTTAAAATGAAAACAGTTTCGTATTTATTCATAACTTTTTGTGTTTATAAAATTTAAGGGTGCAAAGATGCGTAATTCTTATTAGATAAACAAAATAAAGCGTTACTTTTTTATTGCTTCACGCTTAGCTTCGATTTTTCTAAATGATTTACCAATGGAAATTGCTCATTCCAACCGTACGTATTAGACTTCATTAGCTGATTATTCCAAGGATTAAACAAGGTGTTTTCTACATTAACTTTACCAGTCTTCATCCCTTGATAATTAGCTGGCCACAGTAGACCAAAAGGAGCGCGAACAACAATAAACTGTTGTAATTCTTTGTTCAATTTTAAGGTAATTGTATTAAATGCATTCGACGCTGGCTTTGTGCGATCTGTTAGATTTAATGATGCATCGTCCACTACTCTATCCGCTAAGTTTTGGTATTTAGGAAGTGGTTTATCCGTCGTTAAATAATAAAGATTTAGGAGCAGCATATAGTCTAGTCCAGCATAAAAGCCTCGATACGTATAAATATCTTTTTCTGGCGTTTCAACCATTTCTCGCTGACTAGAATATTTCAAATGTCTTGACCATTCATATGTATACGGAGGAAAACCATGATCTTTCGTATAATCTGCAAAAATATCTCTATTCATCAAATAAGGTCCAACCGTTGGCGCCAATGACAAATCTCGCTCTACATTTTTTACTACATCAAATCCATCGATAGGTGTATCGTGAAAATAATTTAACATCATTAAATAAAAAGGACCCCAGCCATTATCAGAAACTGTTTTGTATATTTTATCCCTTGTTTTAATTGGATTTTTACCCCAATCATTGGAAAGAGTAGCTAAAATAGCGATCATTTGTCCATTTACATTTTTATAGGGAATCCAAACTCTGGTTAAATTCCACTGAAACCTACCTTTTGGATGAAAAGGTTGATTATTTTCTGCTTGTGGATTATATAATTTTTCACCGATAATTGAAAGTGGATATTTGAACATAAAAACATTTTGTCCAGGCCAAACTTTGTTTCCAAGTGGATTATATATCTGCCAATTTTCTCTTTTACTGTTTTTGGGATATTTAAAACGACAATAATTAATCATATTGGTGATATGCCGTTTTGCTTCAGCTACAAAATCAAAAGCAATTTTTTCTCCATTTAAAAGCCGAACAGAATCCATTCCTTCGGGTATACTTTTGGCAATAAAAAGTGCTCCCATCGACAACCAAATCACTTGATCTTGCGACATTTCTGGAGGATGAGAAAAATTTATAGTATGATTTTCAGGATTTCCAGCATTATAAAAATCAGAAACCATAACGTTACAAACAGGAGTTGTTCCCGGAGCAATTGTCTTCTTTTGATTAAAATGCTCGTAATTATCTCTATTTTTAACAGAATCAATAAAATCACCCGGAACGTCATCCCGCATAAAATAACCATCTACTTTTGCTTCTTTTCCAAAGAACGTTTCTCCTGTTTTGTCTAAACGTTCAAATGCTTTTATTGCGTAGTATAATTCCGTTTTATTTTTTTCTAGATCATCCCAACGCTCATTCATACGAAGCAGTTTATTTTCTGTTGCTAGAATTGACCAGTAGAATCCCAAATAAAGAGTTGCATCTACAAATTCAATATCTTGCACCCAACGAATTCCTTTTCTCGATTGTATAGGTAAACTTTTCCCTTGTCCTTCACCCACAATCGTAAAATCATTTTGAAAGCGCCAACGGTAATACCAATATTTTTGCAAATTCAGAGATGCTGAATCTACTTTCTCTTGGCTAAATGCAGAAAAAGAAAATAAAAAACAAAAAAAGACTACGAATAATTTATTCATATTCAAATATAGAAATCACTACTGTCCGATAAAACTTTTTGAAAGCGGGATTTCTATAATAAGATTTCCCGCTTTTTTGTATTTTAGTTTTGAGAACAAAAAATACAATGAATAAAAGTAACTATTTTTTTGGAC
>Ga0164242_10000376_pt1 | contig 54740 bp, 47 predicted proteins | sample OricomgcompostMG_FD_108783 | JGI IMG/M metagenome (GOLD analysis project Ga0164242, IMG submission 108783) | Miracle-Growth compost microbial communities from Emeryville, California, USA - Original compost - Miracle growth compost (MG) ...
CCTTATCAGATTGCGTTCAAGTTACTCAACGGCAGAGCATGTTGGCGTCGCGCGAACGTTGCAACCGGCGCGAACGACGCTGCTGATCGTCGTCATGCTGGCCATGCCCCGGCTCGACCCACGCTTCTGCATTCACACCTTTAGATTGCGGCGCCTATTAAACCGGTTTACTTCCTTTTCGTCAAAGCCCGTTGGCCATCAAATCTATTCCGGCATTTATCAAAACCGCGACATATAGTCCGGACTCTATCCAGCAATTGATTGATATCAATACGGACCTTTCCCACGTTTAGTTTTTTGACGCTTATGCAAGATAAAAATGCCCAATGCACGCCTTCCGACGGCGGTCTCGTCGGTAAAATGTTAAACAAATTTAACGATTAATTTAGAGATACCTATTCCGAATATTTCTGGATACCAAACTCTTGTCATAAATAAAGAAAACATGAATTTTAGTTGTTCCCGTATACAAATTACGAATGACATGTTTAGAATCGCGTCGTTCAATAAACGACCAATGGCGTAACTCCATCTATGCGGATCGACAAGCCGCTCTGGCAGGAAGGATTGATCCTGTCGCAGCATCATTTCCAGCATTAGGAACGATGGTTCGAGCATTGCGACCGTCACGTCGCGCGTCTTGCCGTCGTCGAGCCGTGGGGCGTGCGCGAGGTGCTGATCGACGAGGCCGCGCTCGCGACAGCGAGTCTGAAACTCGAACGCCTTCGGCTCTGCCTGCCCGACGGCACGCTGATCGACTCCACCGTTTCCGACCGGCCGCCGCCGGCGCGCGACCTCGGCGCGATCCCGGCCACCGTGCAGACAGTTACCGTGCTCGCGGCATTGCCGATGCTGGATGCGACCGGCAGCAACTGCCGCGTCGACGAGACGGCGCTCGCGCGGCCGTGCCGGTTCTATCGGGAGTTCGTGAAGGTTCCCGACCTGAACGGGCCGCAGGAAGCCGAGATCGCGGCCGAGCGCCACGCCGTGCGGTTGCTGTTCGATTTCGAGCCGCACGAGGACGATGCGGTATGCGCTGTCGCCCGACTGGTCAGGAGTGGGAACGGTCGCTTCGAAATCGATCACCATTACGTGCCGCCGTGCGTGACGCTGGACGCGCATCCGGCGCACCTCGCGCGCGTGCGACGCCTGTCGGACATCCTGCTCGCGAAAAGCGCGGCGCTCGGTGCACGCCGCGGCGAGCGCGTCGATCGGGTCGCGGAGTTCGGTATCGCCGACGTGTCGCTGTTCTGGCTGCTGCACAGCATTCACACGTACTGGCCGCAGATTGAATTCCTGTCCACGCATCCGGCGCAACCGCCCGAACGCCTCTATCGCGTGCTGGCCCAGCTGGCGGGCGTGCTGATGACGTTCTCGACCGGCAGCGAGCTTGCGCAGCTTCCGGCTTACGATCATCAGCGGCAGGACGAAGTGTTTGCGCGGCTCGAATCGCTGATCCGCGATCTGCTCGACGCGATCATTCCGTCACGCGTCATCGCGATCGGGCTGACCCGCAAGAGCCCGACGACATGGTCTGGCCAGTTCAACGATGAACGCCTCACCGTCGACGCCGACTATTACCTGTCGGTGTCGGCGCGGCTGCCGGCGTTCGAACTGGTCGAGGCCATTCCGAAGCTGTGCAAGATCGGCGCGCCCGACGACGTCGAGCAGGTCGTCAATGCGGCGTTGCCCGGCATCGCGCTTCGCCCGGCGCAACGCGTGCCGGCTGCCATTCCGGTACGTCTCGACAATCACTATTTCGCACTCGACGCGCACGACCCGGCCTGCGCGCGCATGCTCGCGGCCAAAGCGTGCCGGGTATATCTGCCGGCTTCGGTGCCGGACGCGTCGATCGAACTTTACGCGGTGCTGCGCGCATGACGCTCTCCCTGCAAAATCCGCGTCGCGTCTCGCGCGGCAACCCGGGCATCGAACCCGCGCTGTCGTCGGACGACCCGGATATTCGCGCGTTGCTCGCCGATACGGCACTTCTCGTCACCACCCTGAAAGCCGGCGGCGAAATCGAATCCGTCGCGCAGTTGCGCACGCGCTGCATGACCTCCATCCGCGCGCTGTCCGGTGAACTCGAACGGTGTGGCGTCCCGGCCAGCGTCCGGCAGGACGCGATGCTTGCGCAGTGCGCGCTGCTGGACGAGGCGGTGCTGATGTGGCTGAAGGACGACGCGCGTTCCGGATGGGACAGCAACCCGCTTCAGGTCGAGTGCTTCAACCGCCACGATGCCGGCTCGTATGTGTTCGAGCGCCTGGAAGCCCGGATGCGCGAAGCGTCACCGGATGCGCGACTACTTGAGGCCTATGCCGCGATCCTCGGCCTCGGATTCGGCGGGCGCTATATGCTCGATCCAGCCAGCCGGCGACAGATCGTCAGCGCGCTCGATGCGATGCTCGCCCGGCTTGGTCTCGGCGCCGCGCTGGCGTTCACCACGGACCGCTCGCGCACGCGGATCGGCGACTGGTGCCGGCGCCTGTCGCCTTGGGGCATCCTTGCCGTCGGCTGCATCGCGGCCGGCATCGTGTATGCGGTGTGGAACGGTGCGCTGTCCGTGCTCGTTTCCGGCCTGACGCCGTGAGCGATATGGAATCCCGACTATCCGGCTGGCTCGGCTATCCGCTGCGCACGGTGATCACGCTCGCCGCCGTTCTGCTGCTCGCGGTCGTCGTCGCCGTCCTGCCGCTTTCGCCGGCAACGGTATGGAGCGCCGGTGCGGCCATCGTGCTGATCTGGCTGGGTCTCGTTGCGTTCTTCACCCGGCGCCGCATGCGAACGCGCGCAGTCAGTGCCGCCGCCATCGGGCAGTTGAACCGCGTCACGGCCGAGTTGCCGCTCGGCGTGCGGGTGCGCATGCCGCTGATGCTGGTGACGGGCGACGCGCTTGGGCAGGTCTTCGACGCGCCGGAAGGACACCCTGACGGCGCCGCGACCGAGCGCAAGGCGGTGATCCGCGACGGGGCGATCTGGCTGCGGGTGGACAGCGTTCAGGATCTGCCTCGTCTGGCGGTGGCGGCGACGCAGTGGCGCGACGGCCGCGCACCGGATGGCGTGGTGCTGTGCGTCACGCCGGCGCGATACGCGGACACCGAGTCGCTCACGCAAACCCTGTTCGTCGTCCGGCAGGCGCGCAGCGACGCCGCCCGCATGCTGCGCACCGCGCTGCCGGGCTTTGTCGCCGTCTATCAGCGGCTCACGCATAGCGGTACCGCGGGCGACGCCGGCTGGTATGGATTCGCGTCGTTGTCGACACCGCAGCCACGGCAGTTCGACGAAACCATTCGTGCCGCCGCCGATGACGCGCGCCGCAGCGCCGATCCCGTCGAGGCGCTCAACGCGTCGACGCACGCGGCGAATCTCGCGTCGCTCGTCGCATGGACGCGCCGCGTCGTGCTGAGCGCGCTGACCGACCCGCGGCAACCCGCGGCCGCGTGGGCGTTTTACGGCGTGGGGTGGATCGACTGCGGTCCCGCCAGCGGCCCGTCCAATCCGTGGATACACGACGTGCAGGCTCGCACCACGCTGATGCCCGTGCCGTTTGCGGCGCCCCCGCGTCGGTGGCCTTTGCCGCATCCGTTGATCGACGCGGTGCCGCGACGTAGCTGGGCGTCGCCGCGCGTCGCCGCGCTCGTGCATGGCCTCGCGCTCGTCGCATTCGCCGGCGCGCTGGCGATCTGGGGCGCCGGCCGCAACAACGCGTCTCTGCTGTCGCGGATCGGCGCGGACCTGTCGCGCTTTCGGATGATTCCGGCCGACCACGATCTTGCCCGCCGCGACGCATTGCAGCCGCTCATCGCCGATCGCGATCAACTGGACCGCTACAGCCGCCTCGGTGTGCCGCTGCGCCTGTCGTTCGGCCTGTATCGCGCGGCGGCGCTGCGCCCGACGCTCGACGCGGCGATCGCGTCGTACCTCCCGCCGCCGCCACTGCCCGCGATCGTCACGCTCGACAGCATGTCGCTGTTCGATTCGGGCAAGGCGGCGCTGCGGCCCGGCTCCAACCGGATGATGGTCGGCGCGCTGCAGATGATCCACGCACATCCGGACAAGCGCATCCTGGTCGCCGGCTACACCGACAGCACCGGCAACCCCGTTGCGAACCTCGCGCTGTCGCAGGCGCGGGCCGCGGCCGTGCGCGACTGGCTGATCGACGCGTCGGGCATCCCGCCCACGCAGTTCGCGATCCAGAGCTACGGCGACACGCGGCCGGTCGCGAGCAACGACACGCCGCAAGGCCGCGCGAAAAACCGGCGCGTGGAAATCACGCTGGTGCCGGACGACGCGCGCAAGTGATACCGCGGAAATCAAGGAACTGGCGCCCGTAGCAGGCATCCTGCGGGCCGGGAACCCGGACCGTTTCCGGGCGATTGTCGCAAGACTGAGAAAGGAGTTCGGAAATGGCAATTCCCGCCTACGCGTGGTTCAAGGATGATGGCGGCGCGGACATCAAGGGTTCGGTCACCGTCCAGGATCGCGAGGGCAGCGTCGAGATCACCGCGTTCAAGCATGACCTGCACATTCCGACCGACGGCAACACCGGCAAACTCACCGGCACGCGCGTGCACTCGCCGATCACCGTCACGAAGGAAACCGACGCGTCCACGCCGTACCTGTACAAAGCTGTGACGAGCGGCCAGACGCTGAAATCGGTCGAGATCAAGTGGTACCGGATCGACGACGCCGGCAAGGAGAAGGAATACTTCAACACCCGGCTCGACAACGTGAAGATCGTCGCCGTGCGTCCGAAGATGCTCGACATCAAGAACCCGGACTTCGAAAAGCACAACCACCTCGAAGACGTCGAGCTGCGCTACGAGACGATTACCTGGTCGTACAAGGACGGCAACATCATCCACAAGGACACCTGGAACGAGCGCTCGTAAGCGCAACCGGTCCAGCGGAACTGTCGGGAGCGGGGCGGCTCGTCCGTCAGCACTGGATTGGCGGCCCCTTTCGCCGGTCTGTTCGTCAGACCGGCGCTTTTTTGTCTTCAACCTGATGGCGGGAGCCGCATTCCCGCCCGAGCGGATCTGTCCACCATGACGATGCACACCGGCCACCCGTCGAGATTCTCCCGCGATGCGTCGCATCTGCTTTCCAGGCTCAATCCGCTCTGCGCGGACGCGCTCGAAGCAGCGGCGAATCTATGCCACGCGCGTCTGGCGGGCGAGATCACGGTCGAGCACTGGCTGCTCAAACTGCTCGCGCACAACGGCAGCGATATCGCGCTCGTGCTGCGCCGCTATGAAATCGACGTGGATCGCGTGTGGGACGGGCTGCTGACGACCATCGACCGCGCGCCGCGAGACCTCCGCGGCAAGCCGGCGCTGTCGCCCGCGCTGGCCGAACTGCTGCACGGCGCGTGGGGATGCGCGATCTCCGCTGACGCGGACGTGATCCGCTCCGCGCACCTGTTGCAGGCGCTCGCCGATGCGCCGCACCTGCTGCGCGCGCGCGATGCATGGCCGCTGCTGACCTTGAGCGCCGCGCAGGTTCAGCGACTCATTGCGGCGCTGGACCTGTCCTCCGCCGAGGCGCCGCCGTCCCCGCCTGGCGGCGACCCAAGCGGCTTCGCGACGGATGCGGTGGCCGGATCCGATGCAGTACGCGGCGCGAGCCGGTCCGCTGCGACCGAGCCGGCCGCCGGAGCCGCCGCATCCGGTTCCGCCGCGCCCGGCGGCGAAGCGCTCGCGCGCTTTGCGATCGACCTGACGGCGAAAGCCGGGCGCGGCGACATCGATCCGGTGTTCGGCCGGAACCGCGAAATCCAGCAGGTCATCGACGTGCTCGCGCGGCGGCGCAAGAACAACCCTATCCTCGTCGGCGAGCCCGGGGTCGGCAAGACCGCGCTGGTCGAAGGGCTGGCGCTGCGCGTCGCGGAACGCACGGTGCCCGACGTGATCCGCGACGTGCGGATCCTGACGCTCGATCTCGGCCTGTTGCAGGCCGGCGCCGGTGTGAAAGGCGAATTCGAGCAGCGCCTGAAAACCGTGATCGACGAGGTTCAGGCTTCGCCGGTGCCGGTGCTGCTTTTCATCGACGAGGCGCACACGCTGATCGGCGCCGGCAATACGGCCGGCGGCTCGGACGCGGCCAATCTGCTGAAGCCCGCGCTCGCGCGCGGCGAGTTACGCACGATCGCGGCGACCACCTGGTCCGAGTACAAGGAATACTTCGAGCGCGACGCGGCACTGGAGCGGCGCTTTCAGCTAATCCGCGTCGACGAACCCGACGACGCCGCCGCATGCCTGATGCTGCGCGGACTCGCGCCGCGTTACGCGCGCTACCACCGCGTCCATATCCGCGACGAGGCCGTCGTCGCCGCGGTGACGCTGTCGCGCCGCTACATCCCGGCCCGCCAGTTGCCGGACAAGGCGGTCGACCTGATCGACACCGCGGCCGCACGCGTTCGCATCGGGCTCGAATCGCCGCCCGCCGGACTGCAACGTGCGCGCGCGGCGGTCGGCGCACTCGAACTCGAACTGGCGACGTTCGACGCCGACCGTCGGGCCGGCATCGATCATGGAGCGGCCCGCTACGAATCGCTGCGCAGCGCATTGGCCGAAGCGCGCAGCGAGCACGAAGCCGCCGAGGCCCGCTACGCGCACGAACGCGAACTGGTCACGCAGTTGATCGACCAGCGCGACAGGATCGCCGACGCGGGCCAAACGGCTCCCGGCGGCCCGACTGCCGCCGAAGATCCGCTGCAACGCGCGCAATACGCGCTCGCGGCCGCGCAGGGCAAGACGCCGCTCGTATTCGCCGACGTCGATGCGCGCTCGGTCGCCCAGGTCGTCGCCGAATGGACCGGCGTGCCGGCCGGCGAACTGCTCGACGACGAACTCGCCCGGTTGCTGTCGCTGGAACGGATGCTCGCCGCCCGCGTGGTCGCGCAGCCCGACGCGATCGCCGCGCTCGCGGAAAGTCTGCGTACCGCGAAGGCCGGCCTGACGGACGAGCACGCACCGCTCGGCGTGTTTCTGCTCGCGGGCCCGTCCGGCGTCGGCAAGACCGAGACCGCGCTGGCGCTCGCGGACGTGCTGTTCGGCGGCAAGGCCGCACTCACGACGATCAATATGTCGGAATACCAGGAATCGCACACGGTCTCGCAGTTGAAGGGGTCGCCGCCGGGTTACGTCGGCTATGGCCGCGGCGGGACGCTGACCGAGGCCGTGCGGCAACGCCCGTACAGCGTGATCCTGCTCGACGAGGTCGAGAAGGCGCATCGCGACGTGCTCGACATCTTCTATCAGGTGTTCGACCGCGGCACGATGCGCGACGGCGAGGGCCGTGAGATCGATTTCCGCCACTGCGTGATCCTGATGACGTCCAACCTCGGCAGCGACACCATTCAGGAACGTGTCGACGCGGAGCCGGACGTCTCCCAGCACGCGTTGCTGGAGGCGATCCGCCCGCGGCTTGTCGCGCATCTCCAGGCGGCGCTGTTTGCGCGATTCCAGACGCTCGTCTATCGCCCGCTCGACGTCGACGCGCTGAAGCTGATCGTGCGCATGAAGCTGGACCAGGTCGCCGCGCGGCTGCGAGCGCGGCATCACGTCGAACTGACCTGCGACGAAGCGCTCGTCGGGGCGCTCGCCGACGTCTGTGTCGCCCGCGAGTCGGGCGCGCGCAACGTCGATGCGTATCTGAACCAGCGTATTCTGCCGGCGCTCTCGCGCGAACTGCTCGGCCACATGGCGTCAGCGGGCGCCAGCTCGGGCCGCCATGCGCTGCCCGCCGCGATCCGCCTGAGCCAGTCCGAAAGGGGTGGCCTGACGATCGAATTCGTCGACGCTGCGCCGGCAAACGCCGATACCGAACACGCGTAAGCGATGCCCGGCCCTTCCCTTTACGACATGCTGCGGGGTCACGTCGGCGGCGTCGCGCTCGATCAGACCAGCGACAACACGCTCGAAATCCTGAGCGTGATGGACAACGTGCGCCGCGTGCTCAATACGCGCGCCGGTTCGCTCAAGCATCTTCCGGATTACGGTCTGCCCGACCTGACGACGATCTACAAGTCGCTGCCGGCATCCGCGCATCTGCTGCGCGCGCAGATGGAAAAAACGCTGCTCGTGTACGAGCCTCGCATCCGCGCAGTCGAGATCGACATCCTGGAAAACGACGATCCCGGCGTGCTGATCAGCTTCGAGATGACCTGCCATCTGAAGCACGCCGGGCTTGTCCGGTTCGGTACATACTTCGAGCCGCCGGGCCGGCTGCGTATCGAACGCCGGACCGGCGCATCCCGCTAGACCAGCATCCGGACGAGATGCGCTGGGCGAGATCCACGCGCAGCACCGCCGTCTTCGGCGCCGCACAAATACCTATAAATCAATAGCTTATTGGCCTTCCATGACGACGCCGTGCGGCCGGCTGCGTCCCCGGCCGCACTCCGCCGGCCGTCCCAGGCCCCGTCGTGCAGACCGCCCGAATATACTGGCCGCATCACGACCAGCCGACGCCGATCACGTCACCTTCATGAAGCCCGCACGCAACGACCCCGATGACTTCATTCACCGCGTGGTAGCCGCCGACCTGACGCTCGACCGGTCGATGGCGCTGTCGACGCAAATCTATCAGCGCGTGCGCGACGCGATCATCACGATGGCGCTGTTGCCGAACGACGTGGTATTCGAACGCGCGCTCGCCGAGGCGCTCGGCGTGTCGCGCACGCCGGTGCGCGAGGCGCTGCTGCAACTGGCGCGCGAGGATCTGGTCGTGATCGCCGCGCAGTCGCGCACGTTCGTCGCGCCGGTGCGCCGCGAGCAGTTCGTCGAGAGCGCGCTGATCCGCGAGGTGCTGGAGATCGCGAGCATTCGCCGCGCGGCCGAGGTCATCAGCGAGGCCGAACTCGATCAGCTGCATGACATTCACGAAGCGCATCAGCGGGCGATCCAGCGCGGCAATCCGGTCGCCGCGATCCGCCACGACAACGCGTTCCATGCGGGCGTCAGCCATGCGGCCCGTTTGCCGAAGATGCAGCAACTGGTCGAACTCGTGCGCGCACCGATCGACCGCGTGCGGCACATCACGGTGCGCGATCCGGTCGTCGCCGATGTGACGCTCGTGCAGCACAAAGCCGTCCTCGACGCACTGCAACAGCATGATCCCGACGCCGCCGAACGCGCGCTGCGCGATCATCTGGACGATGCGTTCGCACGCCAGAAAGTCGCGTTCGACGCGAACGTCGCGCTGTTCGAAGGGACCGGCGAAGCGGCCGCGAGCGCTGCCTGACGGCCGCGCAAGCGGCGGCCGCATCGGAGTCGCTCGACGGGGCGTCCTACCGGTCACCCGACGGGTCACCTGACCGGCAACCGCCGACGCGTACGCCGTCCGTGCCGCCGTCAGTGCGAGTGGCGCGGCACGGCGGCGCCGCGCCTGCCCACCAGAAAGTCCAGATCGCAACCTTCGTCGGCCTGCAGCACGTGATCGACGTAGAGCCGCGCATAGCCGCCACGATTCGGTTCATCCTGCGCTTTCGCCGCGGCCGCCGCGCGCACTTCGTCGAGACGCCGCGCCAGTTCGTCGTCGTCGATCTCCAGCCGCAGCGTGCCCGCGTCGCAGTCGAGCGAAATCCAGTCGCCGTTGCGCACCACCGCAAGCGGCCCGAACGCCGCCGCTTCCGGCGCGACGTGCAGCACCACCGTGCCGTACGCGGTGCCGCTCATCCGCGCGTCCGAGATCCGCACCATGTCTTTCACGCCCTGGCGCAGCAGTTTCGGCGGCAGTCCCATGTTGCCGACCTCGGCCATGCCCGGGTAGCCGCGCGGACCGCAGCGCTTCAGCACGAGCACGCAGTCCTTGTCGACGTCGAGCGATTCGTCGTCGATCGTCGCCTTGTAGTGGTCGAAGTCCTCGAACACGACCGCGCGGCCACGATGCCTGAGCAGTTCCGGGCTCGCGGCCGACGGTTTCAGCACGGCGCCGCGCGGCGCGAGGTTGCCGCGCAGGATGCGGATGCCGCCGTCGGCGATCAGCGGTTTGTCCAGTGGGCGGATCACCTCGTCGTTGTAATTCGGCGCGTCGCGCACGTTGTCCCACAGCGATTTGCCGTTGACGGTGAGCGCATCCGGATGCGGCAGCAGTTTGTTCTCGCCGAGCCGGCGCAGCACCGCCGGCAGACCGCCCGCGTAATAGAACTCCTCCATCAGGAAGCGGCCCGACGGCATCAGGTCCACGATCGTCGGCGTGTCGCGGCCGAGGCGCACCCAGTCCTCCAGTTCGAGCGACACGCCGATGCGGCCCGCGATCGCTTTCAGGTGGATCACCGCATTGGTCGAGCCGCCGATCGCCGCGTTCGTGCGGATCGCGTTCTCGAACGCTTCGCGCGTGAGGACCTTCGACAGCGTCAGGTCGTCGAGCGCCATCTGCACGATGCGCGCGCCGGACAGATGCGCGAGCACATAGCGGCGCGAATCGACGGCCGGAATCGCCGCGTTGTGCGGCAACGTCACGCCGAGCGCCTCGGCCATGCATGCCATCGTCGACGCAGTGCCCATCGTGTTGCAGGTACCCGCCGAGCGCGACATCCCCGCCTCGGCCGACAGAAAGTGATGCAGGTCGATCTCGCCCGCCTTCAGCGACTCGTGCAGTTGCCAGACGGCGGTGCCCGAGCCGATATCCTTGCCCTCGAGCTTGCCGTTCAGCATCGGGCCGCCGGAGACGACGATCGCCGGCACGTCGCAGCTCGCCGCGCCCATCAGCAACGCGGGCGTGGTCTTGTCGCAGCCGGCGAGCAGCACGACCGCGTCGATCGGATTACCGCGAATCGCTTCCTCGACGTCCATCGACGCGAGGTTGCGCGTCAGCATCGCGGTCGGCCGCAGATTCGATTCGCCGTTCGAGAACACCGGGAATTCGACCGGAAAACCGCCGGCCTCGTACACGCCGCGCTTCACGTGCTCGGCGATCTTGCGAAAGTGCGCATTGCAGGGCGTCAGTTCGGACCACGTATTACAGATGCCGATGAACGGACGGCCATCGAATTCGTGGTCGGGAATGCCCTGGTTCTTCATCCAGCTTCGATACATGAAGCCGTTCTTGTCCGTGGTGCCGAACCACTGTTGCGAACGCAGTTTGGGTCTGGAGGCCGACATGGTGCTAACCGGTTGACGAATGAAGGAACTGCCGAGCTTACGCCGTTACCGGCGGCAACGACAACTGCGCGACCGCCACCGGCAGCCCCGGCAGCAGCGGATAACGTTCGACGACGAGCGGATCGTGCCCCGGCACGAAATGGTCGGGCGACGCGGCCGCCGCCATCATCGTGCGGAAGCCGGCGACCATCTTCGTTACGTCGGCGGCGATCGGAAACGGATTGTCCAGTTCGAGATTCGCGTAGTAATGTGCGGCGTCCGATGCGAGTACCACCCAGCCGCGTGCCGTATGCACGCGTACCGCCTGCATGCCGCGCGTGTGCCCGCCGACGAGAATGCCCTCGATGCCGGGCGCCAGCGTCCAGTGTCCGTCGTGGAACGACACGCGGCCGTCGTACACGCGCCGCACGAGATCGCACACGTCGTCGACCGCGTAGGTGCGCCGAAAGAACGGCTCGCACATGCAGCGCCCCGTCGCGTATTCGACTTCCGCGTCCTGGATATGGATCTGCGCGGCCGGCAGTTTGTCGAGATTCCCCGCGTGGTCCCAGTGCAGATGCGTGAGAATCACGTCGGTGACCTCGGCGGGCTTCACATCGAGCAGCGACAGCGCGTCGATCGGGCAATGATCGACCGCCCGCTTGCGCGGCGCGCCGCCGCGCTGCGCGAAGCCGGTATCGACGAGCACGGTCGTCTGCGGCCCGCGGATCAGCCACACGAAGAAGTCCATCGGCATCGGGCCGTCGTGATCGTCGAGATACATGAAGTTGTTGCGCCGCGGCCGGTCCATGTGGCGGGCGAAGCGGATCGCATAGACGTCGTACTCGGGCAGCTGGGACGGATTCATGACTTGTCCTGGTCGATAGGGATGACGAAGTAAACGACAGCGCTCAGCGGGGCGTCGTGCCGGGTACGACGCCGACGTCGGGCGCGCGGTCGTCCGGCGCACGCTCGCGCGCGAAGCGGGTCGCGACGAGCATCAGCACGCCGAGCGCGCCCGTGATCGCGAGCGCGAACATGCCCGCGCGCTGGCTCGCGAACACGGTCTCGGCCGCGGTTTTCAGCGTCGGCGCGACGAAGCCGCCGAGGTTGCCGAGCGAGCCGATCAGCGCAATCCCGCTGGCGGCGGCGGTGCCGCTCAGATAGCCGGCCGGCAGCGTCCAGAAGAGCGGCTGGACGATGATCGCGCCGACCGTCGCGACGCACAGCGCGACGAACGCGAACACGATCGAATGGCCGAACGTGGACAGCGCGATGCCGCCGGCCGCCAGCGCGAGCATCGCGACCGCGCAGCGGCGGTGCTGAGCATGCGCGTCCGCGTAGCCTGTCACGAACGGCAGCGCGACGAGCGCGCACAGCCACGGAATCGTCGTCAGCATGCCGACTTTCATGCCGATCGCGTCGCCGGTCAGTTCGGAAATGCGTGTCGGCAGATAGAAGATCAGCCCATAAATGCAGACCTGAATCGTAAAGCAGATCGCCACGAGGTACAGCACGCGGCCGTTCACCAGTGCGGCCAACGCGCCGCGCGGCCCGTGCTCGACCTTGCCGCGCTCCTCCTGCGCGATCGCCGCTTCGAGCGCATCGCGTTCGGGCTGGCTTAGCCATTTCGCATCGCGCGGCCGGCTCGCCAGATAGAAGAACGCGATGACGCCGACCACCGACGCCGCGATGCCCTCGACGACAAACATCCACTGCCAGCCGCGCAGCCCGAAGCTGCCGCCGACGTATTGGAGCAGCGCGCCGGATAGCGGGCCGCCGAGCACGAACGCGACGGGCGCGCCGAACCAGTACAGGCCGAGCGCCTTGCCGCGCTCGCTCGCGGGGAACCAGTACGTCGAATAGAGAATCACACCGGGCGAAAAGCCCGCTTCCGCGACGCCGAGAATGAAGCGCATCACGTAGAACGACGTGGTGTCATGCACGAACATCATCGCGGCCGACGCGAGCCCCCACGTGACCATGATGCGGCTCATCCACAGCTTCGCGCCGACGCGGTGCATGATGAGATTGCTCGGCACTTCGAACACCGCATAGCCGAAGAAGAAGATGCCGGCACCGAGCGCGAACGCCGCGTTGCCGATGTTCGCGTCCGTCTGCAACGCGGCCTTCACGAAACCGACGTTCGAGCGGTCGAGCATCGACAGCGCGAACATCAGCGCGAGAAACGGCGTGAGGCGCCAGCGCGCCTTGCGCACCGCGCTCGCGAGAGGTCCTGCCAGGGTCGACGAAGCGGTCATCAGCATTCCGGTGACGTGGCGGCGGGCCGCCACGGCTGTCGAAGGGCGTGCCGCCGCGGCTCGCGGGCCGGCGCGGCTGTCTCCATGGCGGCGTTGTCGCTGCGCGCACCGCCGCCATTCGTGCTTCTATTTCTGTCTGCCACTCATTTGTATGATGACCATACGTGCGATGCATGGCCGAACCGATCATAGGAGAAAACTTCATCGAGTGTCAAACGGACGCTTAAAACCGGGCGGGTGCGGCGCGCGCGAGCGGTGGCGCGATGGCCGGGCGGCCGCCGGGTGGCCGCCGGGTGGCCGCGAATGAGCGATGGGCCGGAGAACGGGGGCAAACGGGACGGGGACTGGCGAACGTCAGTGACTCGGCTCCGCATTCAGCGAGAACGAAAATGTCGGCCCGAGGCAAAGCGGGTGCAAAGCTCACGCCGCGCGTCGTCAGAAAATCTTGCCCGGATTGAGAATCGACTTCGGGTCCAGCGCCGCCTTGATCGCGCGCATTGCCGCGATTTCGGTGTCGCTGCGCGTATGCGACAGGTACGCTTTCTTCTTGATGCCGATGCCATGCTCGGCGGACACCGAGCCATGAAACTCGCGCGTCACATCGTAAATCACACGGTCGATCTCGTCGTGCAGCCGCCCTTCGGTGCCGGGCACATCGACGACGATATGCAGATTGCCGTCGCCGAGATGACCATAGATCATCACGAGCGCGTCCGGCCAGTGCGCGAGCAGTTGCCGTTCGCAGCGCGCGGCCACCTCGCCCACGTCGCTGATCGCGAAGCTCACGTCGAACGCACTGTGGTGCGGAATGAACTTCGGATATTCGCCGGGCGCGTCGCGAATGGTCCAGAACGCCGCCGCGTCGGCGCCCGACTGCGCGAGCACCGCGTCGTCGACCACGCCTTGTTCGAGCATGCGGCCGAGGAACGTCTCGAACGCCTGCGCATGCCGCGCGGGATCGCTGCCGACGCATTCGAGCAGCACATGGTACGGATGCCGCGCCGCGAGCGGCGCGCGTAGCTGCGGCAGATGGGAGAGCACGGCGTCGTAATAGCCGGCCCACATCACCTCGAATGCCGACACGCCGCCCGGCAGTTCCGCCTGCGATCGCGACAGCAGCGTGGTGACGGCGTCGTAGTCGGGCAGCGCGCACCACGCGGTGGCGACCGCGGTCGGCTTCGGCCGCAGCCGCAGCACCACCTGCGTGATCACACCGAGCGTGCCCTCGCTGCCGACGAGCAGATGCCGCAGATCGTAGCCGCTGTTGTTCTTGATCATCTTGTGCAGCGCGCTCGTCACGTCGCCGTTCGCGAGCACCGCTTCGATGCCGAGCACCTGCTCGCGCATCATCCCGTACTTGATCACGCGGTTGCCGCCCGCATTGGTCGCGAGGTTGCCGCCGATCGTGCAGCTGCCGCGCGCGCCGAGGTCGAGCGGAAAGTAGAAGCCCGCATCGAGCGCCGCCTCCTGAACGACCTGTAACGGCACACCGGCCTCGACGGTCATCGTCGCCGATGTGCGGTCGATTTCGACGATGCGCGTCATCCGCGACAGACTGAGCGCGACTTCGCCGCCCAGCGCATTCGCGCCGCCGGCAAGCCCGGTCAAACCGCCCTGGGTGACGACCGGCTGACCGAGCGCATGACAGATGCGCAATGCGCGCGACACGTCGTCGGTCGTGCGCGGGCGGATCAGCGCGACGGGCTCGGCGCCCGGCATGTCGCTCCAGTCCCTCAAACGGCGGCCGTCGTATGCGGCGGGAAGCTGCACGATGTCCGCGCCGAGTTCGTTGAGCAACGCATCGATAACCGTCTGTTCCGGCATGGCGGGTTCCGTTGGGAGAGGAGGTACGGGCACGATCATTTACCAGATCGGGTCGCCGGCGTCCATCGACTGGGACCCGATGCAGGCGCCCGATGGAAGACCGGCCGCCTGGTGCACCGGCCAGGCGCTGTCGCCGGCGGGCCGCTGCGGCTACCCCGATCGCCGCCGTGACGCTAACGGTTCCGGGCCGGAACGCCGACGATTCGAACGACTGCCCGCGCGCGCGTCGGTCACCCCGTCGGGATAGCCGCCCCGGCACCACAGTCGCCACGGAGATTCGTCGGGGCACGCCGTCCGGCTGCCGGCGCACGCATTGCGAGGGCCGACGCGTACGGGTTCGTGGCCGGCGCGGATGACGGGCCGCACGGAGGAATGACGCAGTGAACGGCTTCACGATCGCAGCCGGTTCGGGAATGGCCGCCGTGGCCGGCATACCATCGCACTCGTCGCGCGTGGTGTTGCACGGCTACGGGGTTCGGCTCCGGCATCGCGGTGCAACTCGCCACCGAGTTCAATATCGACGCGCTGATCCTCGAAGCGCCGTTCACGCGCAACGCGGACGTCGCCGCCGCGCGCTTTGCGTGACTGCCCGCGTCCCCGGCGACGTCGAACGCCGCGGCACGCGGCGTTGACGGCCGTACGCGGTCAGCGGGAAAGCCGCGCGACTATGCGCGCGCCCGCGTCGCCGGCGGCGTTTCGTCGTCGCCGACGACTTCGAGGAAGCCGTGCGCCATCTCGCGCTCGAACCGCCCCGGATCGCCTTCCCACAGGATCCGCCCGTGTTCGAGCACGTACACGCGGTCCGCATGCGGCAGCGCGAACGTCACGTTCTGTTCGCCGAGCAGCACGGTGATCGGCGTCGTCCGCTGCATCAGGTCCATCGCCTTCGATAACTGTTCCAGAATCACCGGCGCGAGCCCGAGCGTCGGCTCGTCGAGGATCAATAGTTTCGGCTGCATCATCAACGCGCGCGCGATCGCCAGCATCTGCTGCTCGCCGCCGGACAGCGTGCGCGCGGTCTGCTGCTGCCGCGATTTCAGGATCGGAAACAGGTCGAACAGCCACGCCAGCTGATCCCGGCGCGCACCGACCGGCAGATGGAAGCCGCCGAGGTCGAGGTTCTCGCGCACCGTCATGTCGCTGAACAGTTCGCGCGTTTCCGGGCACTGCACGATGCCGCCGCGCGCGATCGCCGCGCCGCTCATGCACCGCAGGCTGTTGCCCGCGAAACTGATCGTGCCGCTGTACGGCACCAGTCCGGAGATTGCGTTGAACAGCGTCGTCTTGCCCGCGCCGTTCAGCCCGACCACCGACACGAACTCGCCCTCGCGCACGGTCAGGCTCACGCCGTCGAGCGCGGTGGCCTTGCCGTACAGCACGCCGACGTTGTCGACCTGAAGCAGCGTCGGCTTGTCGGAGACGGTTTCCGGCGAGCGTTCGCGCGTCTCGATCTTGCCGCCGAGATACACGCGCCGCACCGTTTCGTTGCGCATCACTTCGTCGGCGGTGCCGTCGGCGACGTACTCGCCGAGGTACATCGCGAACACACGGTCGGCGAGCGCCGCGAGGCTCTTCACGTTGTGATCGACGAGCAGCACCGCGCGGCCCTCGTCGCGAAAACGCCGGATCAGCGCCGCGAAGGTCTTCGACTCGGCGGCGGTAAGCCCCGCGAACGGCTCGTCAACGAGCACGACCTTCGGATCGCGCGCGATCGCCTTCGCCATTTCCATCCGGCGCAGATCCGCGAACGGCAGCGTGGCCGGATGCCGGTTCATCACGCGGCCCAGTTCGACGTGCTCGGCGATCTCGCGCGCGCGCCGATCGACGTCGGGATCGGCGGCGAGCCGGATCAGCGAATCGGGCAGCAGCGCGAGCTTGATGTGTTCGAGCACCGTCTGCCGGTGCAGCGGCCGCGAGTGCTGGAACATGATGCCGACGCCGGCGCGCGCGATCCGGTGCGGCGGCCAGCCGGCCACTTCGACGCCGTCGACCTGCACCGAGCCCGCGTTCGGCCGCTCAAGCCCCATGATGAGCTTCATCGCGGTCGACTTGCCCGAACCGTTCGGGCCGATCAGGCCGAGAATTTCGCCGGCCCTGATGTCGAAGCTGATGTCCTTGACCGCGACGAGACCGCCGAAGCGCTTCGTGAGCCCGCGTACCGCGAGGCGTGGGATCTCGCTCATGTCTGCTCCTTTGCCTTCAGCAGATTGCCGAGCAGGCCGTCCGGGAAAAACAGGATGACCGCGAGCGCGACCGCCGCGACGACGAACGTATTCAGTTGTCCGAGCGGACGCAGAAACTCGCTCGCGACGATCAGCACGATCGCGCCGAGCGCCGCACCGAGAATCGTGCGCCGCCCGCCGAGCACCGCGGCGATGATGATCTGCACGCCGACGCCGATATCGATGACCGTGCCAACCGACGCGGTGCCCTGGTAGAACACCAGCATCGCGCCGGCGACGCCGGAAAACACCGCGCTCACGCAGAACGCGACGAGCTTGTGCCGCGTCACGTTAAAGCCGAGCGCCTGCGCGCCGGTCGGATCCTGGCCGCTCGCCTGCAGGATCAGTCCGAGCGCGGAACGCGACAGCCCGAACAGCAGGACCGCGCAGATCACGAGGAACGCGAGCGCGATCCAGTAGTTGCTCTCCGCGCTGACCGACATCACGTCGGGCACCATCATGCCGATCTCGCCGCCCGTCACGCCCGCGAAGATCACGATCGAGTTTTGCAGCAGCAACACCGCGACCAGCGTGACGAGGCCGAAGTACGGTCCCCGCAGCCGCAGCGCCGGCAGCGCGAGCAGCAGGCCGCCGACGAGCGCGACGAGGCCGCCCGCGATCACGCACAGCGGAATCGACCATCCCCAGTTCGCATCGATGATCGCGGCGGTATACGCGCCGAGGCCGATCAGGAACGTCGGGCCGAAGTTGACCTCGCCGGCGAAGCCGAACAGCAGGTCCCACGCCATCGAGAATACGCCGAAGTAATACGCGAGCGTCAGGATGCCGAGCACGTAGGCGGACAGCCACCACGGCAGCGTGGCCGCGACGGCGGCGACCGCCAGCGCGACCCACAGCATCCGGGAGCGGAACAGGTTCTTCAATCTGGATCTCCGGATAACGGATAACGGCTAGCGGCGGCCGAGGAAGCCCTGCGGCCTGACGTAGACGACGAGCACGAGCAGCAGCAGCGCGGGCAGCGGCCGCACGGTCGGCGCGATCAGGTACGCGGTCAGCGTCTCCAGATAGCCGACCACGTAGGCGGCCATCAGCGACCCGGACACGCTGCCGAGCCCGCCCAGTACGACGATCGAGAACGCGCTGGCGGTCAGTTGGCCGACGTTGTTCGTGCTGACGCCGAGAAACGACGCGAGCAGCACGCCGGCGACGCCGGCCAGCACGCCGTAGATCGTCCACGCGATGAAGTACACGCGCGACAGTTCGAAGCCGAGCAGCGTGAGCCCGCGCGGGTTCATCGACGCGGCGAGCAGCGCCTTGCCGGCGCGCGTGCGGTTCACGAACAGCCACAGCAGGCCGATCACGATCCAGCACAGCACCGCGATCATGATCTCGTTGATCGGCGTGCGCACGCCGCCGATCAGTGCGACGCCGGAAATCAGCGGGCGCATCGTCACCGGGTTGTCGGAGAACAGATACGCGAGCCCTTCCTGGATCATGATCCCCCACAGCAGCGTGCCGGTGAGGACGAAAATTTCCTTTTCCTCGGACGGAATCGCCCGCGAGCGCTGGATCGGCCGCACGACCAGAAGCCAGGTGACGTACGCGGAAACGAGTCCGGCCAGCACGCCGACGAGGGTGCCGAGCCAGGTGCCGAGTCCGAAGTGGCTCGCGAGCGCCCAGCCGGTCAGCGCGGCGACCACCATCACGCCGCCGTGTGCGAGGTTCAGCACGCCCGACACCCCGAAGATCAGCGTGAAGCCGATCGCCCCGAGCGCGTACAGCGAACTGATCGCGAAGCCGTCAATGAGAATCTGCAACCAGAGCATTCCCGCCCCTTTTTGATCCGGCGTGGCCGCGCTGCGCTACGTGGTTTGCGCGACCGGCGCCGGTGGAAGATGAAGAGACGGCCGGGCGGCCGGCGCGATGCGCCGGGCCCGGCCCCACCGCCGCCGCGGTTCGCGCGAGACGGCAGTCCGCCGGGGCTAGTTGGCCTTCGGCAGCTTGACGAAGCTCGGGAACTTGACCTTCCCGTTCGCGAGCGCACTGGGCCACACCGCGACCTGCTTGCCGCCCTGCCATTGCAGATTGATGCCGGTAATGAATCCCGGGCCGTATTTCAGTGCGTGAGTGAATTGATCGTTGCGGCCATAGAACTCCCAGCGGCCGATCGTTCCGACGTAATCGGTCTTTTCGAGCGCGTCCACCATCTTGTCGGGGTCGGTCGAGCCGTGGTTGCGGTGGATCGCGTCGGCGATGATATATACGAGGTCATACGTCGTATAACCGGTGTACGCGGGCGCGTCGCCAAAACGCTTTTCGTATGCGTTGACGAACGGAATCGTCTTCGGCGTCACCGCGACGCCCGGCGCCGCCGCGGACGCGGTAATCACGCCGTCGGCCGCGCCGTTCGTGTCCTTCCAGAACGACGACGTGGTCGCCTGCGAACTCTGGCCGGTCAGCGGCATCGGCACCTGCTGGGCGTGCCACTGCACGGTCGGCTGCACGCCGACGTGGCTGATGCCGGTCGTGATCGCATCGGGGTGCTTGCTTTCGATCTCGTTGTAGATCGGCGTGAAGTCGGTCGTGTCCGGGTTGAAGCGGATGTGATCGAGCACCTTCAGCCCGGCTTTCGGCAGGCATTCGAGGAACTTGTCGTCGAGCGGCTTGGTCCACGCGGCGTCCTCGCTCATGATGACGGTCGACTTCATGTGGAACTGGCCGACCAGAATGTCGTGCGAGAAGTCGCAGATCGACTGCGCGATGAACGCCGACGTCATCCAGCCGTGAAACGTGTATTTGTTGTGCGCGTAGTCGTCGTGAACGTGCTTCGAGATGTCGTTGCTCGCCGCGCCCGGCGTGATGAACGGCATCTTCAGGCGCGCGGCCCACGGTTCCATCGCGAGTGCGACTTCGCTGATGTAGCTCGCGATCACGGCCACCGCATGATCCTGGCTGGCCGCGCGCTGGAACGCACGCACGCCTTCGGACGCCGAAGAATGGTCGTCGTAGATCACCAGCTGGATCGGGCGGCCGTCGACGCCGCCCTTCGCGTTGATTTCGTCGGCCGCGATCTGCGCGGCCCTCGTGATCGATGCGCCCGCCAGCGCGGACTGCTCACCAATCACGGCGATCTTGATCGGCTCTCCCGCTGCGTACGCGCCGGCCGACATGCCGAGCGCGCCTGCCACTGCCCCGAGGGTCACCACGTTATGCACTACCTGCCACGACTTTCTCTTGTACATCGTCTGTTCTCCTGGTCTTCCTGTTGTTCTTCATGGAGCGACATGCTTCAGATGCGGTGCAGCAATGGAACGCGGGAACAACAATAGCAGTCGTTGGGAACAGTCAATATCCGTAGTAACGATTAAATCAGGACAGGTCACTGTGTATCGGGCCAGCCGTGTGCGCCGATCAGCGCAACGAAATGGACCGCGCCGAGATCGCGTTCGTCGAAGCGCTCCGCGCCGATACGGGTCAGTCTGACAAGACGCTGTTGCGTGTGCCGGGCGCCGACCGGCATCACGATGTGTCCGCCGTCTGACAGTTGCGCGCGCCACGCATCGGGCACCCCCGGACCACCCGCGGCCGCGATGATCGCGTCGAACGGCGCAGCGTCCGCCCAGCCGAGCGTGCCGTCCGCGCAATGCACGTCGACGTTGTCGACGCCGAGTTGCGCGAGCGTCGCGCAGGCCCTGTCGGCCAATACGCGATGACGTTCGATCGTATCGACGCGCGCGGCGATGCGCGCGAGCACGGCCGCCGCGTAACCCGATCCCGTCCCCACTTCGAGCACGCGCGCGTCCGCGCGAAGGCTCGCGGCCTCGATCATGCGCGCGACGATATAGGGCTGCGAAATCGTCTGTTCGTTGCCGATCGGTAGCGGCGTGTCACTGTACGCCAGCGCACGCAACGCGGGCGGCACGAATGCATGGCGCGGCACCGCGCGCATCGCGTCGAGCACCGCCCGATCGCGCACGCCGCGCGCGATCAGTTGGCGTTCGACCATCGATTCGCGTTCGGCGGCAAAGTCTTCCTGCGCGTTGAAGGAATTCATCGACGGTGCAAAGTGCGGACGCTCTGATTACGTCACGCGGCGCGCAACGGACGTTCCCGCGAGAACCGCCGCGCCGCGCGCGTAGGCAGCAATGCGCCGTTTCAGTGCAGAGCGGGTATGGCCGTTGCGCGCCCGCTCGCATCTGTAACGCTCGAAAGGATATGCCGTGGCCGACGAACCTGACACCCCTGCCGCACTGGAACGCCCGTTCCGGCTGATCGTCGCGGACCGGCGCGTGCTCGCGCAGAACCCGGCCGGCAAGCTGATCGACATCGGCGAGATCGCGCACGAGCCGCAGGGCTACGCGATCCGCCTCGACGTCGACGCCATCGCGACCGCCCCCGAACCGGATTCGCAACGCGCGCTCGCCGCGCTGCGACCGAAACTGTCGTTCGATTACCTCGACGGCCTGTTCACCAGCATGGCCGACGCGCACGTGGACGGCCTGCTCGACGCCTGCCCGCAACTCCGCTTCACGCTCGACGAGCCGATTCCGCGCGGCCTCGGCGCGGGCGGCCAGCCGCACCGGTTCTGAGCCGCGTCCGCACGGCCCGAGCCCGCACGCCGCGGTTCCTGTTTTCCTGTTCACGATCACCGAGACTCTCATGGCCCACGTCATCGACACCGAATCACGGACGCTCGACCCGTCGCCGGACCCGGACTCGCCGCCGGCCGTGCCGGTCGTGCTGACGATCAACGGCGAGCAACATGCGCTCGACGTCGAACCCTGGACGACGCTGCTCGATCTGCTGCGCGAGCGCCTTCATCTGACCGGCACGAAGAAAGGCTGCGATCACGGCCAGTGCGGCGCGTGCACGGTGCTCGTCGATGGAACGCGAATCAATGCGTGCCTCGCGCTCGCGGCGGTCTACGACGGCGCGCGGATCACCACCGTCGAAGGGCTCGCGCAGCAAGATACGCTGCATCCGGTGCAGCAGGCGTTCGTCGATCACGACGCATTCCAGTGCGGCTACTGCACGCCGGGGCAAATCTGTTCGGCGGTCGGGCTGCTGGCCGAGGGCCACGCGCACACCCGCGACGAGATCCGCGAGCAGATGAGCGGCAACCTGTGCCGCTGCGGCGCGTATGTGAACATCGTCGATGCGGTCGAAGCGGTGCAGCGCGCCGGGTCGAACGCAGAGGAGGACGAACGATGAACCGCTTCTCGTATGCGCGCGCGGCCGACGTCGCGCAGGCACTCGAACTGCGCGGCGCCGGGCCCGCCGCGCAGTTCGTCGCCGGTGGCACCAACCTCGTCGATCTGATACGCGAGCACGTGGCACGGCCGACGCGCGTGATCGACATTACGCGGCTGCCGCTGCGCGAGATCGAAGCGATGCCGGCGGGCGGCGTGCGCGTCGGCGCGCTCGTCACGAACAGCGCGCTTGCGTACGACGAGCGGATCGCGTCGCGCTATCCGCTCGTCGCCGCGGCCGTCCTGTCGGGCGCGTCCGCGCAGATCCGCAACGTCGCCACGGTCGGCGGCAACCTGCTGCAGCGCACGCGCTGCGTGTACTTCTACGACACCGCGACCGCCTGCAACAAGCGCGCGCCCGGCAGCGGCTGCGCCGCCCTCGACGGCGTGAACCGCATGCACGCGATCCTCGGCGCGAGCGAGCACTGCATCGCCACGCATCCGTCCGACATGTGCGTCGCGCTCGCCGCGCTCGATGCCGAGGTCTGCGTCGAGGGGCCGAACGGCGCGCGCAGCATCGCATTCGATGCGTTTCACCGGCTGCCCGGCGACACGCCGCATCGCGACACGACGCTCGGCGACGACGAACTGGTGACCGCGATCGTGCTGCCGCCGGAAGGCTTCGCCGCCCATCACGCGTACGTGAAAGTGCGCGACCGGCAGTCGTATGCATTTGCGCTCGTGTCGGTGGCCGCGTGCGTGGCGCTCGACCAGCGCGGCGCGATGCGCGACGTGCGCTGCGCGCTCGGCGGCGTCGCGCACAAGCCGTGGCGCGACCGGCGCGCGGAAAGCACGCTCGTCGGCCGCCGCCCGTCGCGCGACGCGTTCGCCGAACTGGCCGACGCGATCGTGCGCGACGCGCGGGGCCGCCCAGGCAACGCATTCAAGATCGAACTCGCGACGCGCGCGATCGTCCGCGCATTCGAACAGGCGCTCGCGCCTAAGGAGAACGAACAATGAGCCGTCCCGCCGCCTCGATGGAATCCGCCGATGCCGCCGCGACTTCCGCTGCGAAAGAAGCGCCGCGGCGGGTGCGCGTCGGCGATGCGCTGCCGCGCGTCGACGGCCGCGCGAAAGTGACGGGCGCCGCCCGCTATGCGGCGGAGTTCGATGCGCCCGGCCTCGTCTACGGCTTCGCGCCCGGCAGCCCGATCGCGGCCGGCCGGGTGGTGTCGATCGACGCGTCCGCCGCGCTCGAACTGCCGGGCGTGCTGCACGTGCTCACGCACGAGAACCGCCCGGAGATGCCGCTCGCGGACCGCGCGTGGAAGGATCAGGTGGCGCCCGGCGGCATGCCGTTCCGGCCGCTGTGGGACGACCGCATCTGGTTCAGCGGCCAGCCGGTCGCGCTGGTGATCGCCGAAACGCCCGAACTCGCGCGTCATGCGGCGTCGCTGCTGAAAATCCGCTACGAGCACACGCCGCATCAGACCGAACTGGGCCAGGTGCTGCATACCGCGTATCCGCCGTCCACCGAGAAAGGCGGCTTCGATCCGCCCCCGCCGCCGCGCGGCGACGCCTATCGCGCGTTGCGGCGCGCGGCGGTCAGTGTCGATGCGTTCTATTCGACGCCCACGGAATTCCATCAGCCGATGGAAATGCACGGCTGCACGGTCGTCCCGTCGGGCGACGGCAGTTATACGGTGTACGAAAAGACCCAGGGCGTGATGAACACGCACCGCTTCCTGACCCAGGTGTTCGGCCTCGCGCCCGCGCAGGTGCGGGTCGTGTCGCCGTTCGTCGGCGGTGCGTTCGGCTCGGCGCTGCGGCCGCAATACGATCTCGTGCTCGCGATGCTCGCCGCGCGCGACATGAAGCGGCCCGTACGCGTCACGCTCACGCGCCAGCAGATGTTCACGCTCGGCCACCGGCCCGCGACGGTGCAGCACGTCGCGCTCGGCGCACGCGCCGACGGCCGCCTCGACGCGATCGTTCACGAAGCCGTGTCCGCGACCTCGCAGTTCGAGGACTTCGCCGACGTGGTCGTGAACTGGGCCGGCCAGCTTTACGACGCGCCGAACGTGCAACTCGGCTACAAGGTCGCGAAGCTCGACATTTACACGCCATGCGACATGCGCGCGCCGGGCGCGACGCAGGGCGTCTTCGCACTCGAATGCGCGATGGACGAACTGGCGGTCGCGTTGCAGATGGACCCGCTCGAACTGCGCATCCGCAACTACGCCGAACGCGACGCGAACCACGACCTGCCGTTCTCCAGCAACGCGCTGCTCGACTGCTACGCGCAGGGCGCCGAACGCTTCGGCTGGGGCGCACGTCAGCCGACGCCGCGCTCGATGCGCGACGGCCGCGAACTGGTCGGCTGGGGCATGGCGACGGGCGTGTGGGACGCGATGCAGACGAAGTCGAGCGCACGCGCGGTGCTCGATGCGGACGGCCGCCTCACGGTGTCGTCGGCGACCGCGGACATCGGCACCGGCACCTACACGGTGATGACGCAGATCGCCGCCGACGTGCTGAACCTGCCGCTCGACGACGTGACGTTCTCGCTCGGTGACACGTCGCTGCCGCCGGCGCCGCTCGAAGGCGGCTCGTGGACGGTGTCGTCGGTCGGCAGCGCGGTCGCCGCCGCGTGCGTCGAACTGCGCTCGCGGCTCGCGGAACTGCTACAGACGCACGGCGGCGTCGCGTTCGCGAACCGCGACACCGAGGCGCTGATTGCGTCGATGTCGATCCGCGACGGCTGCGTGCGGCTGCGCGACCACGACGACGGCGGCACGGCGACGATCGCGGTCGCCGACCTGCTGAAGAGCGCCCGGCTGCCGCAACTCGAAGTGCAGGCCACCGTGAGCCCGGAGGAGCGCCAGAAACAGTACTCGATGGCGACGCACTCGGCCGTGTTCGCGGAAGTGCGCGTCGACGAGGCGCTCGGCCAGATTCGCGTGACGCGCGTGGTGAGCGCGATCGGCGCGGGCCGGATCGTGAATCCGAAGACGGCCGCGAACCAGATCGCCGGCGGTGTGGTCTGGGGCATCGGCATGGCGCTGCACGAAGAGGCGCAGTTCGATCACGCGCTCGGGCGCGTGATGAACCACAACCTGTCCGAGTACCAGATGCCGGTGAACCGCGACGTGGCCGCGATCGACGTGCTGTTCGTCGACGAGCACGACGACGTGGTCAATCCGCTCGGCGTGAAGGGCGTCGGCGAGATCGGCGTGGTCGGCGTGGCCGCCGCGATCGCGAACGCCGTCTATCACGCGACCGGCAAACGCGTGCGCGATCTGCCGGTCACGCTCGACAAGGTATTCGCGTAGCGGCGGGCCGCTGCGGGCGTGGCCACGCGCGTTGGGCACCCGCTCGCTCGCGCTGCGGCATTCAGTAGTGGGCGCCGGCCGCGCCGCTTGCGCCACCGCTTGCGCCCGGCGTGCTCGTCACCGGCGGCGGACTGGCCGCCATGGCCGGCTCGCTCGCCGGCGCACGGTCCGCGCGGCGCGCCGCGTCGCTCTGGCCGGGCGTGCCGCTCACGCCGGCCGTATTGCCCATCACCTCGCTGCTCGCCGGATTCATCGTCGTCGGCCGGCCGCCGTCGTCCGCGCGCCGGCACGCGCCGACGCCCGCGATCAGCGCGACCGCCGCCGCCGCGGCTAGCATCGATCGGGCCGCGTTCCTGCCTGGCGTTGCGTTCATCGTTCCTCCTGCTTTTCGCTACCGTCATGCTTTCGATGCAGCAAACGGCACGCCGCGGGCGGCGGCGGCGCGCAACCCGGTATGCTGCTGCGAGCGCGGCGTCGTGCCGCCCGCGATCGCCGGTAACGCCCGGCCGCCTCGTCGAATGATTTACCCATGAACAACGTCGAATTCTTCCATTCGCTGCTGCTGCTCGTCGGCGGCGCCGGCGCGCTCACCTGGGCCGCCGCGCGGCTGTCGATCCCGCCGGCCGTCGTATTGCTGCTCGGCGGCTCGGCGATCGCGCTGGCCGGCGGCGTAGTCGGCCATGCCGGCATCGACATGGACCCGAATCTCGTGCTCGCCGCGGTGATGCCGCCGCTCCTGATGTCGAGCGCGTTCTACACCGCGTGGCGGGACTTCCGGCGCGAGGTCGCGGCGATCTCGTCGCTCGTGCTCGGCGCGGTCGCGTTCACGACGCTCGCGGTCGCCGTCGTCGTGCACGCGGCCGAGCCGTCGCTGCCGTGGCCCGCGTGCTTCGCGCTCGGCGCGATCGTGTCGCCGCCGGACGCGGTCGCCGCGAAAGCGATGCTCGCGCGGGCACCGCTGCCGCCTCGGCTCGTCACCGTGCTCGAAGGCGAGAGCCTGGTGAACGACGCATCGGGCCTGCTGCTGTACCAGATGGCGATCGCGGCCGCGCTCGCCGGCCGGTTCACCGCGACGCACGCGGCCACGGTGTTCGCGATGCTGTCGGTGATCGGCGTGGCGCTCGGCGTCGCGTGCGGCTTCGCGATGACGTGGGTGATTTGCCGGCTGCGCGAGCCGATGCTGTCGATCGTGCTGACCTTCCTGATGGCGTGGGGCAGCTACGCGATCGCGGAGCGCGCGGGCGGCTCCGGCGTGCTGTCGGTGGTCGCGTGCGGGCTCGTGCTCGGCACACGCCAGCACGAGGCGTTCGACGCGCATACGCGGATCAAGGCCGAGGCGACATGGGAAGCCGTGGTGTTCGCGCTCGATGCGCTCGTCTTCATCCTGATCGGGCTTGCGCTGCACGGGATCGTCGCACGGATGGAGCACGCGTCGTCGATGCTCGACGCGGGCCTGCGCGTCGCGCTGCCGGCCACCGGCGCGGCGGTGCTCGCGCGGCTCGCGTGGGTCGGGCTCGCGATCTGGCTGCCGTCGCGCGTCGCCGCGGCCGCCGGCAGGAGCCATCGTCCGTGGCAATTCGGCGAGGCGGTCGTGCTCGGCTGGGCCGGCATGCGCGGCGTCGTGAGTCTCGCGGCGGCGCTCGCGCTGCCGGCCGCTTTTCCGGCGCGCGACCTGATCGTGTTCAGCACCTTCGTCGTGATCTTCGCGACGCTCGTGATCCAGGGCGGCAGCCTCGGCGCCGTGGTGCGGCTCGTACGGTTGCAGCGCGGCCGCGCGCAGCGCACGACGATGTCGGAACTGGAGGCGCGCTCGCACACCTTCCGCGCGTCGCTCGATGAGCTGGAGAAGCGCCGCGCGGCCTGTCCCGAAGCCGACGCCGACATCGTGCAGCGGCTGATCGACGAATACCGGATCCGCGTGCGCAGCAACGAGAACGCGCACGCACAGGGCGCCGAACACGTCGCGCGGCGCGAGCGGCACCTGCGGCTCGAACTCGATCTGGTCGCGGTGTCGCGCCACGCATTACTGACGCTGCATCAGCAAAACCGCATCCGCGATCCGGTGCTGCACCGGCTCGAAGCGGAACTGGACCTCGAAGAACTGCGGCTGCGGCGCCTGCTCGAACAGTGAGGGCGCCGCGCGCTTGCCGCTATACTGGCCGCTCGACCAACGAACTCGTCAGCCGGCGCGCATGGGCACTCTCGTGCAGTTCGTGTTGCAGCTGGACCAGGACCTCGAAGCGCTGCTGATTCAGCACGGACCGCTCGCCTACGCGATCCTCGGCGCGATCATCTTCTGTAGCGTCGGTGTGCTGCCGCTCGTGTTTCTGCCCGCGGACATGCTGTTGTTCCTGTCCGGCGCACTCGCCGCCGTCGGCGTGCTGCGGCCGCTGTGGCTCGCGCCGTTGCTGGTCCTGGCCGCGGTCGCCGGAACCGCGTTCAATTACGCGATCGCGCGCGCGCTCGCGTCGCGATGGCGGCCGGCGGGCGCCGGCTGGATCGACCGGCTGACCGCGCGCACCCGCGGCCTCTACGCGCGCCACGGCGCCGCGCTGCTGCTGTACTCACCGTTCATCGCGGTCGTGCGGGCCGTCGCGCCGGCGCTCGCCGGCGCCACGCGCATGCCGTTTCGCCGCCTCGTGCGCTTTGCGACCGGCGGCGCCGTGATCTGGGTATCCTCGCTCGCAGGGCCCGGCTATTTCTTCGGCAATGTGCCGTGGGTGCGCTCGCATCTGCCGGCCGCGATGGCGATCGTGATCGGCGCGGGCGTCGCCGCGCTCGCCGTCAGCATGCTGTGGCAGGCGCGCCGCAAGCGCCGCGCCGCCGGCCCGCCGGCGAAATCCGGACAACCCGGGCAGCATGAACAGGCGTCCCGTCGCGACTGACGCGGCGGCCCGGCACCCGGCACGCAACGCTGCCCGCAGGGAGGCGCATGAACCAGGGTCTGCTGAAATGCACGTGTGCGCTGATGCTCGCCACGCTGGCCGGCTGGGTGATGTACGTGGGCCGGCCGGTGCTGGTGCCGATCGCGTTCGGCATCATCGCGACATACGTCGTGTTCGGTCTCGCCGACCTGCTGCGCCGCATTCCGTACCTCGGCGCGCGCCTGCGCAGCGGCTTTCGCTACGCGATCGCGGCGACGCTGCTGCTTGTCGCGGTCTACGTATCGGTCGATCTGCTGCTGTCCGACAAGGATCGCCTGACGGCGCTCGCGCCGAAATACGAAGCGACGCTGCTCGCGCTGCTCACGAAGTTCGCCGCGCTGCTGCACATCGAAACCGAAGCGACCTGGAGCGCGATCCGCCGCGATCTGCTCGCGAGCGTCAACGTGCAGGCGATCGTGACCGCCGCGCTGTCGTCGGTGTCGTCGCTGCTCGCGGCGATCGTCGTCGTGCTGCTCTATGCGGCGTTCTTTCTCGCCGAACATACGAAATTCCGCCGCAAGCTCGTGAAGTTCGCCGGCCGTTCGACGCAGATCGTCGCGGTGATCGACGAGGTCAATGCGAAGATCGGCGTGTATCTCGCGCTGAAGGCGCTGCTCGGCGCGATTCTCGGCATCGTCAGCTGGATCTGCATGCGCTTCGTCGGCCTCGAATTCGCGGAACTGTGGGCCGTACTGATCGGGCTGCTGAACTTCATTCCGTACGCCGGCTCGTGGATCTCGGTGGCAGTGCCGACGCTGCTCGCGGCATTGCAGTTCGGCCAGTTGAACGAGGCGATCGTGCTGTTCTTCCTGCTCACGCTCGCGAACTTCGTGGTCGGTCACCTGCTCGACCCGTGGCTGATGGGCGGTTCGCTAAACCTGAGCCCGACGGTGATCCTGGTCAGCCTTGCGGTGTGGTCGGCGATCTGGGGCATCGCGGGCGCGTTTCTCGCGGTGCCAATCACCGTCGCGATGGTCATTGCTTTTTCCGCGTTCGAATCCACGCGTCGCTTCGCCGTTCTCCTGACCAACGATGACTAACGTTGTTCGCACATCGTTCGAGGTTCGCTAACGTGGTTCTCGCGCCGCGCAGTGTCGCTTGAAGTCGAAAACGGGCCCACTATAATGTGGACGGCGGCCCACCCGGCAACGTTTCATTCGCCGCCGAAACGGCGTTCATCCCGACTCCATTGTTTCGCATGACGTATCGATTCGTACTGGCTTATTCGTATCGATACAACGGGCCGGCGGTTCGTCCATCACTGGATGCACACGCAACGAATGCGAACAACACGCTGCGTTTCATGCGGTCGCGAAAATCTCGACGTCGTGACCCCACCGTCTTTTCATCGTCAAGAGGATCGACCATGAAGCATCGGATCATTGTGCGGCTCGTTGCCATCGCCATTGCCGGCGTGTCGTTTTCCGCGCTGGCGGAAGGCCCGCCGCGCGACATGCCGCCCGGCCCCGGCCGTCAGCAGCGCATGCCGACGATGCCGCACCACGACTGGCACAAGGGGCAGCGCATTCCGGCCGAGTACCGGCACTACAACTTCCGGCTCGACGACTGGCGCGGCCACGGACTGCACGCGGCGCCGAGAGGGTATGCGTGGTACGGCATCAACGGCGACTACGTGCTCGTGAACAGCCGCACGTGGGCGATCTCGGACATCGTGTCCGGCCGCCCGTGACACGGCGCGCCGTCGCCGGCGAAGCGCGCGGCACGCTGACGATAGCCGGGCGCGTCGCGCGGTCCGCGCGGTGACCCGCCGTTTGCGTCCGTCATCTCCGTCCCGCCGCGTGTGACAATGCGCGCGCCGCCCGCCGGTGCTGCCGGCATGGAGCCGTCCGATGTCCGCGCCTGTCCCCACCCCGCCGCCTGCGTCCGGCGGCCCGCCGACGCGTTCGCGGTGGCCGCTGACCGCATCGGCGATCCTGATCGTCGCGGGCGTCTTCTGCATGGTGATACCGTTCGTGTCGCCGATCGCGGGGCCGCTCTTCATCGGCCGGACGCTGATTTTCTGCGGCTTCGCACACGCGCTGCGGCTCGTCGCGGCGCGCGGCGCGCGCGACGTGATCCGCCGGATTCCGCCCGTCGTCGTGCCGGTGCTGATCGGCATTCTTGTGCTCGTGAACGAAGGGCCGCACGCGCGCAGCCTCGCGGTGCTGCTGATGATCTTCTTCGTGCTCGACGGCTTCTTCAAGATGGTCGGCGCGATCCAGTCGCATCCGGCGCGCATCGACAACCTGTCGCTCGTCAGCGCGGCGCTGTCGCTGTTTTTCGCGATCTTTCTCGCGGCCACGTTTCCGCACACGCAAACGTGGCTGCTGTCGCTGTTCCTCGGCATCGACCTGATTTCGATGGGCGTCGTCCGCGAGACCGGCGACCCGGCCATCGACGCCTGATGCGGTACGGCGCGCCGTGCGCGCCGGCCACCCGGGGGCCGTGCGGTCGTCGTGATTGAATTTTATAGACGATCGGTCTAAACTCCGCTGCATGAACGAACCGACCGTCAAACCGCGCCGCGGCCGCCCGCCCGGCCCGACCCGCGACTACGCGGACGCACGCGGCACGCTGCTGCGCGCGGGCATGGAACTGCTCACCGAGCAGGGCTTCACCGCCACCGGGCTCGACGCGATGCTCAAGCGCGTGAGCGTGCCGAAGGGCTCGTTCTATCACTACTTCACCAGCAAGGACGCGTTCGGCCGCGAAGTGATCGACGCGTACGACGCGTACTTCCACGCGAAACTCGAACGCTGGCTCGGCGACGACAGTCGTGCGCCGCTCGCGCGCCTGCGCGACTTCGTCGACGACGCGAAAGCCGGCATCGCGCGCCACGCGTATACGCGCGGCTGCCTCGTCGGCAACCTCGGTCAGGAACTCGGCGCGCTGCCGGCCGGCTATCGCGAGCAACTCGCGCGCGTGCTACAGGGCTGGCAGGATCGCGTCGCCGCGTGCCTGCGCACCGCGCAGCGTCGTGGCGAACTGGCCGAAGATGCCGATTGCGACGCGCTCGCCGCGTTCTTCTGGATCGGCTGGGAAGGCGCGGTGCTGCGCGCTCGCCTCGTCGCAAACGCGTCGCCGCTGGACGTTTTTTTCGAAGGCTTTCTCGCGGGCCTGCCGCGCTGATGGTCCCGCTCCCCTTCTGCCACCGCTACCCTCTCTGCCCGCATCTGTCGAAACGGAGTCGAACCCATGTTCAGTGCCATTCTGGTCGAAAAGGATAACGAAGCATCGCGCGCGCGGCTCGCGTCGCTCGACGAATCGCAATTGCCGGAAGGCAATGTGCTCGTCGACGTCGAATACAGCACGCTCAATTACAAGGACGGCCTCGCGATCACCGGCAAGGGCCCGGTGGTCCGCCGCTTTCCGATGGTGCCGGGCATCGACTTCGCGGGTACCGTCGCGGCCAGCACGCATCCCGGCTACGCGGCGGGCGATCGCGTGGTGCTCAACGGCTGGGGTGTCGGCGAAACGCATTGGGGCGGCCTCGCACAGAAGGCGCGAGTGGACGGCGACTGGCTGATTCCGCTGCCCGACGGTCTCACGCCGAAGCAGACGATGGCGGTCGGCACCGCCGGCTACACGGCGATGCTGTGCATCCTCGCGCTCGAACGCCACGGTCTGACGCCGGCGAGCGGCGACGTGCTCGTGACCGGCGCGAGCGGCGGCGTCGGCAGCTTCGCGATCGCGCTGCTCGCAAAGCGCGGATATCGCGTGGTCGCATCGACGGGGCGGCCGCACGAGTCCGCCTATCTGACGCGCGTCGGCGCGGCGGAAATCGTCGACCGGCAGACGCTTGCCGAACCCGGGCGTCCGTTGCAGAAGGAGCGCTGGGCGGCCGCGATCGATTCCGTCGGCAGTCATACGCTCGCGAACGTGTGCGCGGGGATTCGCGCGGACGGCGCGGTGGCCGCGTGCGGGCTCGCGCAGGGGATGGATTTTCCGGCGACCGTCGCGCCGTTCATTCTGCGCGGCGTGAGCCTTTTAGGCATCAACAGCGTGACGCGGCCGGTTGCCGAGCGTCAGGCCGCCTGGGCGCGGCTCGCGCAGGATCTCGACCGCGAACGCGTCGATGCGATGACGCGCGAGATCGCGCTCGGCGACGCGATCGCGGCCGCCGGCGATCTGCTGGACGGACGCGTGCGCGGGCGGCTGGTCGTCGACGTGAATCGCTGAACGGTCGAGTTCCGCGGCCGTGGAGCGCGGGCCGGGTTGCGTCGCGGCGCGCGTTGGCGTGTCTGACGTCGGGCACGGTCGTGACGGTCGCGACCGTCGCGAGCATCATCGTCGACGACGCGCCGCCCGCAGATGAACGAAAACGTGTACATGAAGATCGCCGGCAGCGCGGCGACGGGATCGAAGGGCGAACCGGCCGAGCGTCGGGATGCGGTCCGACGATGTTCGTGATCGGTAGGGCGCGCGGCCTTTGTCGTTGCGGCCCGGGATTGGCGGCGGTATCCGGCTACGGTTGACGGCGCAAAGACGGACGGTGCCGCGAGACCGGCGACGCGTGTTCGCCGCGCGGCGCCGCCGTATCGGCGACCGCCGCTTCGCTTCGTTCCCGCGTGGCTGGGTGCATCGACCCGCCGCCGCCCGTTGCGCCCGGCTTCGCGCTGGCGGCGAAGCAGCCGGTGGGTGACGGTGCGCGGGCCGATGTGTTCGCGCGCATTTGAGTACGCGTTGCCCCACGTCGGCGATAACCTGCGGCCCCCTTTCCTGCCGATCGTTGGCCGAGCCAAGACCGATGCGATGCTCGACTGGAGGTGGTGGCGTCGCTTGACCGTTAGTTGCGTATCTGCCTGATGGTGTGCCCTGTGAGGAACCGGCGCGCGTCGCACCACCGGCGTCCATCCACGCACCAGCACGCGGCGCCGATGCGCTACCGCCATCCACCGCGCCATCCGATCGACTCATCGATGTTCCGCATCGTCTCGCCGCTGCGCGCCGGTTCTGCCCTGGCGTTCCCTTTCCGGCAGCGTTTGCCGCCGCGCTGGCACGGAACTCGCAGTCCCGGCGGGGTCGCGGCACGCGCGTGCACCACGCAGGCGACGCGCCGACGCCCCCCACGGAGAATTTCGATGACCTTGCGCACTACCCCCTTTCCCGGCGCCGCCGCCGGGCCGGCACGATCGTCCGAGCGTCTGCGCTGGGCGCAACTCGCGCTCGGCATGATCTGCATGATGACGATTTCGAGCCCGCAATACGTGTGGACGCTGATGACCAAACCGCTGATGGCGAAGCTCGGCATCACGCTGCCCGAAGTCCAGGTGACGTTCTCGATCCTCGTGTTCCTGCAGGCGTTCTGCGCGCCGTTCCAGGGCGCGCTGATCGACCGCTTCGGCGCGCGCACGCTGATTTCGATCGGCACGCTGCTCGCCGGCGTCAGCTGGATGCTCGCGTCGCACGCGCCCAGCACGACGATGCTGTATCTGACCTATGGCGGCGTCGGCGGGATCGGCACCGGCATCGTCTACGTCGGCGTGGTCGGGCTGGTGGTGCGCTGGTTCCCGGACCGGCGCGGTCTCGCGGCCGGCGCGGTCGCCGCCGGATACGGGATGGGCGCGATCCTGACGACTTTCCCGGTGTCCGCATCGATCTCGTCGCGCGGCATCGAAGGCACGCTGCTGCTGTTCGGCGTGGTGTTCGCGGTGATCGGTCTCGCCGCCGCGCAGGGCTTGCGCATGCCGCCGCGGGCCGCCGCGCAGCAGCGGAGCGCGACGCCTGCGCCGCGCGACTACCGTCCCGTCGAGATGGCACGCCAGCCGCTCTTCTGGCTGATGTTCGCGATGATGACGATGATGTCCACGTCCGGCCTGATGGTCACGTCGCAGATGGCGAGCTTCGCGGCCGACTTCGGCGTGAGCAAGGTGATGGTGTTCGGCCTGGCGGCGCTGCCGCTCGCGCTGACCATCGACCGTTTCACGAACGGCCTCACGCGCCCGCTGTTCGGCTGGATCTCGGACCGCGCGGGCCGCGAGAACACGATGGTGATCGCGTTCGCGCTCGAAGCGGCCGCGATGTTCGCGTGGCTGATGCTGCGCGACGACGCAATATTGTTCGTGCTGCTGTCGGGCGTCGTGTTCTTCGGCTGGGGCGAGATTTTCTCGCTGTTCCCGGCCACGCTGACCGACACGTTCGGCACGCGCCACGCGACCGCCAACTACGGCTGGCTGTATCTGTCGTTCGGGATCGGCTCGATCTTCGGCGGCCCGCTCGCCGCGCTGCTGCACCAGCATACCGGTAGCTGGGTGCCGGTGTTCGGCTGCGCGATCGCGCTCGACCTCGCGAGCGCGGCGCTCGCGCTGTTCGTGCTGAAGCCGGTGCGCGCGCGCTTCGTCGCGAACGCGCGCCCGTGAGATCGACGTACGACGGACCGATGTGGCAACGGCCGCCGCATCGGTCAGCGGCGGCGCAGCTATTGAGACATTTTGCCGGTCGCGCTGGGCGAGGAAGCCGGCCGGTCGGCAGACATGCCTTTCTCGCGCTTCTGCATCAGCGAGCCGTTCGTCGATTTGCCGTGGTGCGGGGAAGCGGTATTGCCGTCCATCTGGTCGCCGCCTGATCCGCCGGCGGCATTGGTACCGTTCGCGCCGGCGTTACCCGACGTGCCACCGGCGGTCTGTGCGAATACGGCCGGACTGGCCAGCAAAGCCGCGGATACCAGTGCCATCGCCGTGAGTTTCGATCGCGCGTTCATGTTTTCCTCCCTGAAAAGTTGAGCCCGGAATGGTGGTTCAGGCTTGAAGGAGGAGCAACGAGCGTTCCGCGGGGGACAGTGGGAGGCGACTTCAGGCACGAACCGGTCATCCAGCGATGCGTCTCGCGCAATGAAGTCGCGCTTGCCGCATTTTGGTCGCGCACGAATTCTTACAACGATTGAAAGGTGTTCTTGCAGAACCTCGGTTGCATGACGTTGATTGTTGCCACGCAGGGACGACGAGAATCGGGGCGGTCCTTTATGCGTCGACGATTGCGCTGCATATCAGTTCAATCATGAGCACCGCACTGACGATGTACCTGCGAATGGGCGTTGCCCATCTGCACGCCGCACCGGGCATTTACGGCGTTCCATACGGCGTCTATAGCAGGAGCCTGACGCGACCTGAGACCGTGGCACAGGCCGCATGAGAACCGGGTGTTCGTTCGTGGCCGACGCCTGGCTGATGCGGTGGATCGTAGTCGACCCCGACCAGTCCTTGCCGAACGTCTGCTGGGTCGTACGCAGAAGCATTCCAGCAATGGAATTCACGGTTGAAGTCCTGCTTTTGCAGGCGCGGTCAGGGCTGGAGTCGAAGCCGGTAGGCGGCAGGGGTTTCAGCGAATGTGCGTCGGAACAACGCGATGTACGCACTGGCCGTCGAATAGCCCAGGTCGAGCGCTATCGCGGTGACCGGCATGCCGGCCGCGAGCATTTCGAGCGACCGCATCAATCTCGCCCGCTGACGCCACGCAGTGAAATGGAACCCGGTCTCCGCGACGAATCGGCGGCTCAGCGTGCGTGAACTGACTGAGGCCCACGCTGCCCAGCGTTCCAGATCACGGTCGTCAGCGGGGTTGGCGATCAACGCCCTGGCTATCCGATGCAGACGCGGCTCCTGCGGAAACGGCAGGCCGAGGGGTTCGATCGGGAGCGTCCGGATTTCGTCGAGGATGACTTCGGTCACGTGCTTCCTCTGTTCGTCGAGCCCGGTGATCGGCCACTGGCTCGCGCGCAGCACGGCCTCGCGAAGCAGGCCCGAGGTCCGCAACGCGCAGGGCTGCCGGGGCAGGCTCTCGCACGCAGCCTCGGCGACGTATGCGCTCCAGCCATGGAAGGGGCCGTGTGTCTTGCCGCCGTGTTTGTGATGGGGCGGTATCCACACGGAATGGATCGCCGGAACGACCCATACACCTTCGTCAAGCTCCAAGGTCAGGAGGCCGCGAAGGGAACCGAAGAGTTGTCCGCGCGCGTGTTGATGTGGCTCGGTGGCGTGCTCATCCTCGCCACTTCCCGCGACGACGAACACGACTGGCCCGTCCGGGCTGTCGCGCGCGTTCACATCGAAGTTCAGGTGGCTCATGGCGGCATTTTGACATGGAATGTCTTCATTGCTGTACAGCCGCCAGGAATTGATGCCTATCCTTCGCTGTCTACCCGAGAGACGAACGTAGGAGATTGACCGATGACCACGAACGAGACCCGTCATGAGCGCCAAGTTGACCAGCGACCAGACCTGGATGCGCTCTACGATCCGCCGGCCGAGAGGATCCAGAAAGCCGTGCTTGACCACCTCGTCGGATGTCACATCGAATACCTGAAGGCGGCAACCTTCTTCTGCCTGGCCACCGGCAGCGAGCGCGGACTCGACGCATCGCCGCGCGGCGGTCCGCCAGGTTTCGTCCGCGTGCTCGATAGCCGAACCGTGGTGTACGCCGACTGGCCTGGCAACAACCGAATCGAGTCGCTGCGCAATCTCGAAAGCGACGACCGCCTGGGGCTGATGTTTCTGTTTCCGGGTCTGGAGATCTTCATGCGCATCAACGGGCGCGGCCGGATCTCGACCGAGCCCTCGCTGCTGGCAGCGCTCAAGGAAGGCGAAGGCATCCCCAAGACGGCCACCGTGGTGACCATCGACGAGGTACTGATGCATTGCGGCAAGGCCATTAACCGGGCGAAGCTCTGGCAGAACGACTCCCGCATCGACCGCCATGCCCTGCCGACAGTCGGGCAGATCCTGGCGGAGCTGACCAGGCTCGACGACGCGCAGGCCGGGATGACCGACGAACAGATTGAGCAAGTCAACGCTCATTACCAACATGGGGTGCGCAACGACCTCTACTGATCAGGTGCGGGCGTGGGCGTTGCAACAAGGTTCGCTCCAGGAGTACGACTGAATGCCTCTCGTTTCAACAGCGGGTGAGTGGCCGCTATTCGGCGTTCAATCCGGCGACCCGACCGACTGTTCCTGGCCCACTACCGCCCAACGTAAAGCACCGTAACCGCCCCGCTGTCGACCGTGCCCTTATCGGAACATCGTCGGGCCGAGACTTTGGTTCTGCGAACAACGCTACTATTTCGGGTTATTCGCCCCACCGCATGGTCGATAGCATGCAACTCCTTCGCCACCATCCCGCCCCGCCGCTGGACCGCTTCATTGACTGCTTCTGGTGGACGCGGCGCGACGCGCGCCACGAACACTGGGAACATGCGCTGCCCTCTGGCCAACCGCAACTGGTATTCACGCTGAGCGAGCAACGGATCGTATGCCTTTCTTACGAAACGGGCGAACCGCTGGTCTGGACCGGTAACCTGTTGCACGGGCCGCAGTCGCGCTACTACATGAACGGCCCGAAGCCGTGCGGAACGGTGGTCGGTGTGTCGTTCCGCACCGGCGGCGTCGGACCGGTGCTCGGCGTCCCGGCGGCGGAGCTGGTCGACCGCCACGTGGGTCTCGACGTGCTCTGGGGACACCGGGCCCGCCTGCTCCAGGAGCAACTGATGGCAGCCCCTGATCCGCGTACGGTCTTTCTCGTTCTCGAACAGCGCCTCGGCGAACACTTGCGGATCGCGCTGTCGATGCATCCAGCCGTCGAGCACGCGCTGATGCACGGAAGCGATCCGCAAGCGCCCGAACTCGCCGCCGACAACCGCACACGCCGCGATTATGGCGGCTATAGTCCGAGGCACTTCATCGCGTTGTTTCGCGAGAGTGTCGGCATGACGCCGAGCCACTATTTGCGCATTCGGCGCCTGAGCGAATCGCTGCGGATCCTCGCAAAGCAAACGCATCCCGCGCTGGCCGACATCGCCACACAGATGCGCTACCACGATCAACCGCACTTCACGCGCGAGTGTCGCGCGCTGGGCGGCATCACGCCCGGTCGATACCGCGCGCTGGATTCGGACAGTCCGCTGCATCATGTCGTCATAGACACGTCGGCAGCACGCAGGTAAAAGCAATACAAGAACGGCGCGCGTGCTTCTCCGATAATCACTGGAAAACTACCCGGAGATAAAGATGAACGGTATCCATGAGGTTTATCCCTACCTGCGCGTACGCGGCGCCGCGCAGGCAATCGCGTTCTACGCCCAGGCGTTTGGCGCAGTCGAGCAGTTCCGCCTGACCGAACCCACCGGCCGCATCGGGCATGCAGAACTGAAGCTCGGACCGGCGACCGTGATGCTGTCCGACGAATATCCCGAGCACGGCATGCTGGCGCCCGCCACCGACGGTCACACCAGCGTGCTGCTGCACATCCATTGCGACGACGTCGACCAGCTATTCGAGCGCGCGGTAAAGGCGGGGGCGACGGTCGTGCGGCCGCTCGCCGACCATTTCTATGGCGAGCGCTCGGGAACGGTGCGCGATCCGTTTGGTCACGAATGGCTACTCGGCGCACAGTTCGAAACTGTGACACCTGACGAGATGCAGCGACGCTATACGGCGATGCTCAAGAAATAGCCGCTGCCGCGACCCGCCCTTCTCTTCTTACCGGTCGTCTATGCGATACGCCGATCGCCCAAGACCGAAATTCGCCCGACCGATTCGCCGGGCGATTGTTAGCGAGTCTACTGGCTCAGTTAAGCGACGCATCCCGGCCGCGTGCACGAAGTGTGCGTGAGTCGACGCGCAGCAGGTAGCTGAGTGCCACCCTCTGAGACATACGCCAGCATTCTCTACGGCGATCGCTTCAGAGAACGTGTTCGACATTGACGACAAGATGCCGGCGCAGATCGCGGCAACGCGCGATCGAAACGACGACAGGCGACGGCATCTTCGTCTGCCCAGCCTCGGCGCGCCGCCATGCGATCGGAACAGGTGCACCCCAAGGCGCGCCTCTTTTTTGCCTCTCGACTCACCGCGCGGCTTGCTGCTGCGCGAGGTACTTGTCGAGCGCGTCCATTGCGCCGCCCCAACCTTGGGACATGCTGGCGTGCGACGCGTCGAACACGGCTTGCTCGGCTTCACTGGCGTCCAGCGCGCGCCACTCGAGGTGCATTAACGTACCGCCGTCGACTTCGCTGAGTGTCGTCGTCGATAGCGTATAAAGAGGCCATTGCGCGGACATCGGATGTCGCGTTACGCCGCCGTCGGCATCGCTAAACTGCACGACGACGACAACGCGCTCCGGAGGCGTCAATTCGCGGAATGTCCACTTGCCCCACATTTCGGGAGCGTCGGGCACGTTGCGCGGCTTCATCGCGTAGTGGAAGACGCCACCGACCCGGGCATCCACAGTGCAGTTGGATATTTCCATCCCGGGTGGACTCATCCACATGCGCAAATGTTCAGCTTCGGTCAACGCGGCGTAGACGAGTTCGCGCGGCGCCGCGAAGCGGCGTTCGATGATAAAGGGTTCGGAAAGTTTGTCAGTCATGGTGGCGAGTCTTCCTGGTTCGGATCGAGGGAACTGTGGACGTGGTTTTCGGCGCAGCCTTTCCGTGGGAGTCCCTGGCAGGCTTCTGTTGCAGTTGCTGCAGGTAATTATCGAGTTGATCGAGGCGCTGCTCCCACAACGCGCGATACTGCAGTGCCCAGTCGGCGGCCTGCTTGAGCGGTGCAGGCGCGATGCGACACGGGCGGAACTGGCGGTCGCGCCCTTGAGTGATGAGGCCCGCCCTGGCGAGAACGCGCAGATGCTTGCTGATGGCCGGCGCACTCATATCGAAAGGGCCGGCCAGATCTCCAACCGTGGCTTCGCCTTGCGCCAGCCTCGCGAGGATCGCACGTCGCGTCGGGTCAGCCAGCGCGGCAAAGGTGAGGCTGAGAGGATCCGCTTCCAATTATTTTTCCATTTGGTTAATTAGCTGACAGGTTAATCATGGGTCGGATCCGATCTGTCTGTCAAGCGGTCCGTGCAGAGTCCGCTCAGGCCCGATGATTCGTGGCGGTTGGGCAGCCGACGTCGGGGCGTCTCGGCAGGAATACTGAGCAAGGTCGGATGACGGCCGACTACCGTCCGATGTAGAGGACCGTAGTCGACCCGTTGCAGCCCCTTCGGTAAGCTTCTCCGAATGTCTCGATCTCGCCAAAAGCGGTCGTTTCCCCTCCCGACTACGAACCCCGCGGGGGTCCTGGCAACGCTTGTTAAGGATTAGCGATCGTTCGTTCCGCATCGCCCATCGACACGAACTCGATGCGACGCCAGTCGCTATCGAGCGACACGCTTTACCGCGTCTTGCGCAAACCGCGTCGGCGGTACGCCGACATGGCGCGCGAACGCGGCACTGAATGCGCTCGCCGAGCTATAGCCCACACGCGTCGCGATCGCCGCGATGCTGAATTCGTTCCGGCGCAGCAGTTTCTTTGCGATGGCCATACGCCAGGACAACAGATACTCCATCGGCGCGACGCCGACCGCGCGGCTGAACCGATCGAAGAAAGAGGAACGCGAGAGCGCCGCCGTTTTCGCCAGTTGCGAGACGGTCCAGGGCTTCTCCGGATTTTCGTGCATCTCACGGATGGCGAGCGCGAGACGGGCATCGGAAAGACCGCGAACAAGACCGGGCGATGCACCCGTTTGCACCGATCGCAGTGCCTCGATGAACAGCACTTCGAGCAGGCGCGCTAGCACGACTTCGCGTGCGGGCCGCTGCGCGCGCGATTCGTCCCGCACCAGTTTGACGAGGATTGCAAGCCGGCGGTCGCCGCGCACGAGAACGAGTTCGGGCAACAGCGAAACCAGCAGGGCCGCATCCGGCGAACCAAATGCGCAGAGGCCCGCGAGCCATTGCGCATCCGGCGCGATGGACGCATCGCCGAAACGAAAGCTGCCGTCGGGCAGCGCTGTCGGCGCGACGTCGGACACGACGTCATCGTCGGGCGGATCGATGCTCGTTATCGTGAAGTTGAACACTTCGGGCACGAGCAGGAAATCATCGGTCTGGAGAATGATCGGCGCGCGGTCATTCACGGATAGACGGAGCGATCCCTCAAGCACCACGCAATAGAACGGCTGTCCGATTTCCGTGCGGCTCGCGCGCCAGCGCCCTGCGCCGCTCAGCACTTTCGAGAACGTGGGGGTCGGCTGCAGCAGCGTGACGACTTCCGCGAGGGGATCGGTCATGATCGGACGAACACGAATGAAATGTGGACGTTCGATTGTAGCGAGTCCAGCGTGTCCCGACGTATCGTACTGAGACTGTCACGAACATAGGAGTCGACATGAAGACGGTATTGATCACCGGCTGCTCGTCCGGTTTTGGCCTGGAGACTGCGCGATATTTTCTGGATCGCGAATGGCGCGTGATCGCCACGATGCGCACGCCGCGGGAGGACGTGCTGCCGCGTTCCGATCGTCTTTCCATCCCCGCGCTCGACGTGAAGGACCCGCAAAGCATCCGCGAGGTCATCGATTCGGCCGGCCCGATCGACGTGCTCGTCAACAACGCGGGCGTCGGCTTTCTCAATGCGCTCGAAGGCACGCCGATGGACACCGTGCGCGATATCTTCGAGACGAACACGCTCGGCACCATGGCGATGACACAGGCAGTATTGCCGCAGTTCCGCGAGCGCAGGGAAGGCGTGGTCATCAACGTCACGTCGACCGTTACGTGCAGGCCGCTGCATCTGCTGTCGGTCTATACCGCCAGCAAATCTGCGATCAACGCGTTTAGCGAATCGCTCGCGCTCGAACTGGAGCAGTTCAATGTGCGCGTGCGCGTGGTGCTGCCGGGACGTGCGCCATCCACGCGCTTCGGCGAGAACGCGCAGGCACGCATGAAGGACGGTTTTTCCGAGCCGTACAGCGCCATCGTGCAGCAGATCTTCGCGAACTGGCAGAAAGAGACGACCGTCACGCATGCATCGGATGTCGCCGAAGCGGTGTGGCTCGCCGCAACCGATGCGTCGAGTCCATTCATGATTCCCGCCGGCGAAGACGCCATCGAGTGGTATAACGCGCGCGCTTGATAGCGCACCGGCTGGGCCGGATCGGCTAACCGCGAAGGAACCGGGTTTCCCGGCCAGTTCCCCTGAATGGTTGCCGATCCATCAAGCCCGCTCGGACATGTACCGCGCGGGCGGAGAGCCCAGTTTTCTACGGAACATCGAAACAAAGCTGCTTGCGCTTTCATAGCCGAGGTCATCAGCGACTTGCTGCACCGATGCACCGGCGGCCAGCCATTGGACAGCCAGCATGAGGTGAAGCTGCCGCTGCCATCGGCCGAAGCTCATGCCCGCCTGACTGTTGAATGCACGTGCCAGCGTACGCTCACTCATGCCTACGCGTCGCGCCCACGTCCGAATCGTGCTCCGATCGGCCGGATGGGCCGTGATCATTTCCACCATTGCGCGCAGTCGCGCGTCGGTTGGCATGGGCAGATGAAGATTGCCGGGCGGTGCGATGGCAATCTCATCAAGAAGCAGTGTTACAAGATGGGATTCGATGCCGCCGTCCTCATACATCGCGGGCAGGCTGGCAGAGCGGATAAGCAGTTCACGCAGCAGCGGGGTTGCGGTAAGCGCGCAACACGTCGGTGGCAGGTCTGACGCCACGCTCGGGTCGATGAAGGCGATGTAGCACTCCAGCGTGCCGGCCGCCTCGAACTTGTGCAGCACTCCGCCAGGCACCCAGATCGCGCTGCGTGGCGGCACAATCCACAAACCTCCATCCACTTCGCAGGTTAGCGCTCCTTGCATCGCGAGCAGCAGTTCACCCTTGCGATGGCGATGAAAACCCATTTCCTTTCGTTCCCGATAAAAGGCGGCGGCCTTTTCATCGAGCGCTTTCATGTCGAAGCCGGCCGCGCCAACCGTCACAACCGGACGAGCTACGTCATCGGGGTCCACCCATTCGGCCGGGTTGGACAACTGGCTAAGGACAGGCATAGCGAGATCGCATCAGGTTGGCAGGAACGCCACATATTCTGGCCATATTTCCTGATGCCGCCAAGCGTTCGCCTGTTTAGCATTGTCCACGGCGTTGACGGATTGCCTGAACGTTCGAACGGGAATAGTCCTCACGTCGTCCGTCAAAACGCCGAACCTTTTAAGGCAAACCGAACCATGAATTCACTCAACACCGGGCGCGTCGCCCAGACCTTGCAGCGCATGTTCGCAGAAGCCGAGCAAGCCGATAGCGCGCTGATGGCGCAGTTCAGCGAAGCAGAACAGCCGGAGCAATTGGCCGACATCATGGAAAAACATTTCGCTGAAGAACGTCGGGACGTACGCGGCTTCTACCACGGCTACGTCGAAAATTTCCTGAACGTAACGCCGGAATACGGTCACTTTCTTTACCAGTGCGCGCGCGCGAGTAAGGCGACGCGGATCGTCGAATTTGGGACATCGATGGGCGTATCCACCGTCTACCTCGCCGCCGCATTGCGCGACAACGGCGGTGGTCATTTGATCGGGAGCGAACTGGAGCCCAGCAAAGCGGCACGCGCGCGTGCCAACCTCGAAGCGGCGGGCCTCGCCGATAGGGTCGACATCCGCGTAGGCGATGCACGTCAAACGCTCACCGATCTGCATGACGAGATCGATCTGGTTTTGCTGGACGGCGCATTCAGCCTCTATCTGCCGGTGTTGAAGTTGCTCGAACCCTACTTAAGGAACGGCGCGCTGATTCTGGCGGAGAACGCATTCGACCGTGAGAACCCTTACTTGGCGTATGTCCGTGATCCGGCGAACGGCTACCTGTCGCGGCCTGTTCCGATCAGCCCGGGGCGGGGTAACGAATTCACCGTCGTCACGCGGTGAATCGGTAGCATTCGATCTCGGCGGTCGAAATCGAGGTGTCGGTTTTGGGAAATGCGAAGGGCGTTTCGGGGTCGGCTCCAGCCCTCCCCGTCGGACTGTAAGCGGCCGAAGGTGTGTAAAAACGCGCGGACCAGTCGGCCAGGAGCCCCCCCCCGTTGGAGTGCCATCGCGTAGCACCGGGACGCAGACCGCTGGCCCGATCGCCGAAGTCAGTGAGCAGCGTCGGCGCCGGCGCTCACGCGCCGGCCAGCTTCATCGCCCGCATCGCATCCACGAAGCCCAGTATCCGAATGACGCGCTTCAGGTTGTATGCCAGAACGTGCAAGCTCATTTCGGCTGCGACATGACCAAGCCCGCGCGTCTGGAAGTGGGTCGAACCATCCAGTGTTTGAGGGTGCCGAACACATGTTCGACCGTTCGGCGTCGTCGTCATTGCGTCAAGCTGGCGATCCAGTCTGAGTTGCATCGCTTCCAGCACCGCTTCATGCTCCCACCGGCTAATGCGCCGGTAGTCAGCTGGCGTGCATTGGCTCTTGAGCGGGCAACGCGGACAGGCACTGCTCCAGTAAGTATGCGTTTCTAGCAAATTAGCACTCTCAAGCGACGTGTATCTGTATGTCGCGCGCTGACCTGCGGGGCACAGGTACTGGTCATCATTCGCGATGTAAATGAAGCCGGCCCGATCGAATCGTCCATCCGCTTTCGCGCTTGAGGTTTGCGCTTTGGGAACCATTGCCGCAATACCCGCGTCGTCGCAAGCCTTGATTTCCGGTGCGCTGAAGTATCCACGGTCTACCAGCGCCTTGATCTTCCTCTTGCCCATGGCATCGCGCGCGGCCTTCGCCATCGGGCTTAACTGCGACCGGTCACTGCCAACGTTCGTGACTTCGTGGGTCACGATGAGATGGTGTCGGGTATCGACGGCTACGATCGCTTGCGTGAACAGTTTTAGGTCGCGGCATATCATCACGAAGCGTCGGCATACGTTGCGAATGCCTCCTTCGTTGCTGCGTCCGAAATCGGCGATCGTTTTGAAGTCCGGCGCGAGGCGGCCGGTCAGCCACATCAGCTCGACATTGCGCTGGCACTCTCGCTCCAGACGTCGGCTCGACTGCAGGCGATTGAGATAGCCGTATATGTAGATCTTCAGCAGCACTGCGGGATGGTAAGACGGTCGGCCTGTGGCCGCGGGGGTGGCCCCTTCAAATCCCAGGGAAGCCAGTTCGAGTTCGTCTACGAATGCATCGACGATCCGGGTCGGATTGTCTTCAGCGATGAAGTCATCAAGACATTCCGGCAGCAGCGTTGCTTGACTGCGGTCCGCACCTTCGACAAATCGCCCCATCTTTGCCTCTCGCGCTAACAGGTTGATTCAGTCCAGGTGATCACACGCGTTTTACACACCCTCGGACGACTACCGGCTGGCGTGGGGAACCGCTATGCATTCGGCATAAGCCGAATGCGGGTTTAGACTCGCGCAACGCAATTGACGCATGATATCTTCTGACGTTGCAGGGTTTCAGTGTAAATTAAACTGGCAAGATGATCGCTAACAAACAACAGATTTGCAGTCTGGAGAAAATTTTTGATCTACCAATGTACTTCGTGCAGACGCAAATCATTCGAAACTAAGTGTCCATGGTGTACGAATGCTTTGGTTCAAGCATCGGACCAGCCAGCACCTGCGGCACTCCAGGTCCCGCTTGACCCCTCCTTCTACCCGGAATTCCAATATCAAACGAAGGGGTTTCTGAAAGATCTGCTCGGCAAAAAAAAGGAGCAGGCGCAGCTCAACGACCTCCTTAGCGCGGTTCTCAGGAAATATTCCGAACTCAAAAAACCTTACTTTGCCAACTTCTTTCACACGGTTCGAAACGTGGGTGTCGAGCCCAGTGACGCCGAGACACCTGGTGCGCGAGAAAATGGAACATATTCCAGCCGGGAGCTCTTTCGCGAGGTTTTGATCCGCAAGGGCTTTGCCGAGTTGGAAGAACTCCCACATCTGCTGGACAAACTTTTGCTGACGACCGGCTTCAACTCGGCATACCTTGGTTTCTCCACCGAAATATCGAGGCACATCAAGGGTTCGCTACGTGAGATTCTCCGGTCGTGGATAGCGGAAGCAGGGGTGAGCTACCGCGATGATCTCAGCCTATTGTTCTATTTCCTCTGGGACAACAACATACGGCACCCGGAGATACAGTACGTGGATCAGGCGTCCTCGGCATTTGGCACGCCGCTTTTGCCTTGGCAGACCTTGAAAACCTGGCTTGACGTCTGCGAACAGATCAACTTCGACATCCTTGTCGAGAGGCTGGCAACAAAACTGGAGTTCTTCGACCCCAATCAGTTCGTCACCATGTATCACGTGGACGCCATGAATGGATACGAATTTGAAAAATTTCTAGCCCAGATTTTCCAGACAGCGGGCTACGATGTCGAGGCAACCAAATTAAGCGGTGATCAGGGCGCTGACCTGTTCGTAAGCAAGTTCGGCAAAAAGATGGTGATTCAGGCGAAAAATTATTCAGGAAACGTCGGCAACTCGGCGGTTCAGGAAGCCATCTCTGCAAAGAGCTTTTATGGTTGCGATGAGGCCATGGTCGTTACAAACTCATATTTCACACGATCAGCCACCGAACTCGCTAACGCCGCATCAGTGCGACTGATAGGGCGCCGCGAGTTGCAAGCCTACCTTGACGACCACAACCAACGGATCATCGAGCAGTTCCGTCTGGACGGTGATGGTACGGAGTAGTCTAAATTCCAGGCCTTCACGGGGGCGTGACCGGGCTACCTGCAACTTGAGCGGTTAATCCTTGGCCTTTCCTCGTAAAGCCGACGAAGCGACATCAGCTTTCTGCAAGCATTGGTGCTTTCGGAGTAGAGCCGTCGGCTAAATGTCACTATGACGGCGATGGCGAACGGCGGCAATGGCCTGCTCCCACTCGACGTGGAGGACCGCAGTCGACCCGTTGCGGTCTTTCAGCTGAACGCAGTTTGGATGGCCGCTTTCGAGCGAAGCGGCCGTCCCTTTCCCGTACCGACGCGGCACCCCTCCCAGGCTCTTAGCGTTTTTCCACGTTGTTAAGCGAGCGGATCAGCGAAAGAAATTGATCAAACGAGCCAGACGCTTGCTCAAGAGCCTCACTCACATCGGACATCGGGCGCATCAGCTTATAACGGTGCTGCATTCCGCGCCCTTTCCAAGTCACTTCTTCTAGTACTTTGCAGTCGATCAGCTCTGGTAGCACGTCATCGAAAAAGCGAGGCGCTGCTATGTTTCCAAGTCTGATGCGGATGACGTCTTCGTCGATTTGCGTGTTCCGGAGGAATATTCTCAAAAAACGCTCGAGCAATTTTAGGTTTTGATCGGGAGTTTCGAGCGAAGCATCCTCTGGGGTAGAGGCACCTAAAATATTCGCACCAGCCCGACGCAACCATGCATCGATTTGCAATGGTTCGAAACTGTATTCGTCATCAGGCAGCAACACGACAGAGTCGATCCGGCACGAAACAAATTCACAGCTTTCAAATGGACGGGGCCTCACGTCTAATTCAAGGCGCTCGAACTCGCAATCCTGAAAGCGGATGTTGCTATAGTTTCCGTTTGCCGTCGCGGTCGGCTGGAAATGGCAGGAGCGAAACGTCAAGCCCGCCAAACTACGGCCGGCAAGTGCATCGGGGGAAAAGAACATTGAATCAAGAGTGAAGGTGCCCCCGTCTTCCGATATGCATTCGGCGATTCGCAGTGTCAATACTCCGCAGTTCTCTTTGCAAAATGAAAAGCCGGCCTCCGATGAATTAATGTGAGCCAAAGCATCAGCTACGCATCGCATGTCTGCTTTATGGCGCAACAAATATTGAATCGCCTGTTCAATAGTGGCGTTAGACAGGAGATTGATAGACAAGAATGCCTGTAGGTCAGATCGAACTGCTTGGGCGAGCAACCTTCCCAAGCTTTCACCCACGTAAAAATTCTGGAAGTCTTCGTGATCAAAGGCAAGTGCAACTGCTTTGGACGGGTCAGCGGTAAGCAACGAGTGCTGTTTCAGCCGCTCCTTGATTTGGCGTGTAACGATCGCACTTTTCTTTTTACTTTCGGCGAAGATATCCGCAAGAACATCCAATACGTCGTAACGAAGCGAAGTAGTCGACGACTGCCACATCTCTTGTGCAATCAGAGAGAGAAGTTCATGATGTTCGTGGATAGACAACAACGGCTCCATGACGTCACCGGCTACTCTGGATAGCCATTTTTCCGATGCCTCTCGTTTTACTATCGCATCGACAAAGGTAAAAAAATAGTCGTGCGGATTCGTGCCTAGCAGTTCGGCCAAGGCTGCTCGATCACCTTGCTCGGACGTGACATCAAACAATCTTCGCACCAGCACAGCTCGGGTCAATAGCGGATGGTCGGCACCGAGACGCGCGGCCACCGTTTCATAGATCGATAGTGGATCGTCGGCATTCCGGAGCCGCCCGTACTCGCAAAATCGCCCCTTGTCCCAACGGGCAATACCAAGTCGCGCGAATGACGCGGAGCGGTCGCCAATCGCATCAAGGAGTCTGGCTTGCGTCTTGAAACTTAGGTATTCAAAAAATGCCTTGCGTGCGGAAATAAATACCGTACCCGATGAATTGAGCGACTGTACGAGGTTTCCTAGCGCAGACACCGCCTCATTCTTCGTTCCTTCGACGAGCATTTCCTCGTAGCCGTCGAATGCTGGAATTACTGCACCCATTCGAACCAACTCGATGAATGCATCGAAATATAAATAGTTAAATCTCAGCTTGTTCACCAGTGCAGCGATGACGGCGTCGTCAAACGTTAGAAACGTACGCCCGCCGAGCGGGATGGGTACTATGAGAGAACCAACCTTCTTCGCTTTAAATCGCTGTGCCTGCTGACACGCGGCACGGTTTATTACGGTGGTTTTGCCCTCCCCTGCATCTGATGTCACGTATAAGACGGAAGTAGCGCCAGGTAGAGTATTCGTGGCCTGCCCCAAAAGTGTCTCAACGACGTCGGTTATAGCCAAGTCCGTATTGTCTGCGCTGGAGAGATCCGACGACAGCGAACCTGCTGGCACTACGAAAGGTGAGCGTGCCGCAGTTTCTACAGAAACGTTATTGCTTGCAATAATGCGATCAGCAAGTTGCGGCAAGCGCGCCACTCGGTTAAGGAGCCATACCCGCGCCGGATATTGCTCGTCGTTTTCGACGACTTGGAGAGACTGCTCTGGACCATTTGAATATTTGATCGAGACATCAATCAAATCATCTCTTATTTGGGCCACAACCTTCCCAAGCCTGACGTCGACGTCCGACGGTTCGTCGGCGAAGGCGGCAAGAATGCGCTTAAACTGATTGATATCCATATCCTGCCCTTATACGCTCATTTGTTGATAGCCGCGACCGAGTTGATTGGGTATCGTTCTCATCAAATGGCCCTGCGTGCGCCACCCGTGCTTGGTGTGGACGTGAATCACAGAACACCCGGCTCGGAGTGCCAATAGCACGCCAGGCCACATGTCTGTATCCGATGACACTACGACTACGTCCCTCGCTTTGGCCACGTGAACACTTTGCGCCATATCTGCGACAATCAGGGTGTCGACCATTTTTTGCTCATCGCGAATAAGCAAGTCACCTAGTTTCATTGCACAGCTCGAATTTCCGCATGCGGAACCGTGTCCGATGCTTGCAAACGCGCCGAATCCACAGTTCCCTACGTTGGCACAATGTTGCCAAGGATGCGCTTTCGTCCTGAACTTTCTGAGATCCCGTTCAAAGACGAGCGTCTCCTCTAACGGTGAACTTGCGCCGATTGGCTTGTCTGCAAGCTCAACATTCAGGCGCAGACTAAAATTCGCTCCCTCTTGCTGACTGGTGAAAACACCAGGCGAATTCTGCCGTATATCGGGAATCAATCGCTGCGCGAGCCTTGTCAAATTTGCTTTAGAACGCCATCCTCCGTACAGACGAACAGTAACTGCGGCGTATCGGACAAGCACGGACGTCGGCAACAGCGAGACGATCATGCGCGCCAGGTTCACAGATCCAGCGCTGGTATGCGCTGCTTGAACATTGTCGTAGTCGACGAACACTGTAAGATCAGCCACGTTTCCCCTTTGTTTTTCCCGTCCGCAGCGTTCGAATTGTAATACGAGGAATCGGACCCAATTGCGTCAATAGGCTGTCTACCGAAATTCGGCACGCATACGTCCGTTTTTGAACGAGGAACTGACGGCTGAGTGTCTTTCCTTACACGAAGGCGAGTGGCCGTAGCTGGCCGACTGACGACGGCCACATCGGATGACAATCGCCTCTTATCGGCCAGCTGCGCCGGCCGGGCGACCGCTGTGACCGCCGGAGCCGCCGCCTGATAGTGAAGCGCAATTTATACCCGGACAATATTGACGTTCTATTTTACCCGGGTATAAATTATCGCCTTCACCATCCGGACGACCTCCATGAATCCTTCTTCCATCCCTCCGTCCCACATCGCTTTTAACGGGCATCGACGTATCGTGTGCGGCCCGCTCGCCGCCGTCGCACTTGCGGTCAAGCGCGCAACGGCAGGTGGTGCCGAGGGACCCGTCCTGATTTTCGACAACGCGACTGGCCGCTCGATCGACATCGACACGCGCGGCACTGACGATGAGGTCATCGCGCGCTTCACGCAGGCGGCGGCCGACGCACAGCCCGCGGATGTCGCCGATTGCGAAGCTCTGAAGGACGAACCACGCGGCAGGGGACGTCCGAAGCTCGGCGTCGTCGCGCGCGAGGTCACGCTGTTGCCGCGTCATTGGGACTGGCTCGCAAAACGGCCCGGCGGCGCATCGGTTGCATTGCGAAAACTCGTCGACGACGCGCGCCGGGCAAATTTCCAACGCGACAATCGCCGCGCCGCGCATGAGTGTGCGTATCACTTCATGTCCGCGATGGCCGGCGATCTTCCCGGCTTCGAGGAAGCGACGCGCGCGCTATTCGCGGACAATCGCACGCGTTTTAGGGAACTGATCGCCGATTGGCCGGACGACGTGCGCGACCATGCCTTCACGCTCGGCTTCGGCGACGCGCCGTGAGCCTCGTTTTCGCGGTGTTCGGGTGACTCGCGCTGCGGCCACGCATGCGACCGAAGACTTCGATTTCTGCACCGGCAAGGGGCCGCTTTCCGATTGAACCGGGCGTTTGACTGTCCCGCTCGGCGTTTGAGCGAACGACCGGAAGCGGCCGAAACCGGAAGATCCTCGCCTGCCGGCGATTGGTTCACCCTCCGTGCGATGCCGATCTTCCGTAGTCGACGCACTTCTGCCAGTTCAGACTGACGCTCCCATAACGGCCGCTTCCAGGATTCCAGGACATTCGTCCCGTCGCCATCAGGTCGGCATCACCGACAGTGTCGCTACTATCGCTCGATTACCGCCGTTGGGCACTCCGTCACAAGAACAGCCGCACGTCGTCGGGCGCACGACATGCGAAGGTGGCCTTACAGTCCGATGCTAGCTCGCCATCCACGTAGTGGCATCCAGCACTCAAAGTGCCAGCTACATAGTCTCCAGCTACAGTCCGTCGGTGATGCACACTTCAGGGACGTTCAATGCCGCTTGCTGAAAAGACGACCACGCGAATGGCAGGAACGCGGGGTTGTCAATTGCGAAAGAGACAATGTCGACTCAATGCGCTCGGCGTTCGCGACCCGCGCTTCAGGTACAGGCTCAGGTCTAACCGGGAGGAACGCCTCCCATATTGGCCGAACGATTGCCGAGCCCGAACGCGTTCCTCATCAGGGGGCGATCCAGCTATGAATCCACTCGTCCCCGCTACGTATAAAACGTGCCCGCATCGGGTTGTCCGCTTCCGATAAATCCAGCCAGTCGATACGGGCGGCACGCACCTCAACGACGCAAAAATGCGCGAGACCTTCGTCGGGACCGGACGCATCGCACATCTGTCCAAACGCGTCGCGCGGCTCGGCGATCGGTGTCCCCGGGGCGAGTAACGTTCGATACTGGATCAGATCGTGGTCGCAACTGGTGTTCCATGCGTCCACTCGCGCCGGCCCGTCGCGGATAATGCGAGCCTCGCCGAACACGCGGATCTGTCGCTTCCGATCGAAATCGATGCCGACGAGTGCTATTCGCGGCTCGCGGTCCAGTTCGGCGACCTTCGGCGAACGCAGGTCAGTATGGAACACGATCAGGTTCTCCGGTTCGCTGACCCGCCGGAGGGCCACCGTGCGAACGTTCGGCGCGCCGTCAAGACCGATCGTCGAAGCCTGCATCGCATTGAACGCATGATCGCTCTCGCTTGCCGCGGCAGCGAGGCAATCCCACAGACGGATATAAATCTTTTCGAGTTTCATTGAGTTCCATCCCGTTGCTGGACGGCCAAATAAGCGACTGTCATAGCACGGGCCGGACCTGGCGGCCGCAGCACGAGACCGCATAGGCCGCGCACCGCGCGATCGATCTCGTCTTTGGCAGTACCAAACTTTCAGGTACTTTCACATCGAAGCGACTGTCATCGACCCATTTCGACCAGATGAACCACGTCGATGCCGATGCCGGCGTTTCCGGCTAAAGCAGCCCTCTGCGTAGCTCACGTCCACGGTTTGGACAGCGTCTCCGGGCAAACCCATCGGCGACCGCGCACTACGTCGGCCCTGGTCTTCCCATCCTTTGCGAAGGATGGGGATTGCCAAGCAGCTCAACCAGCCGTGTCTCGCATCCGGAAAACGAGTACCCGCGCCGCTGCGAGATCATGAACGTGAGGGGGCGCATGTACCATGCGCGCCGTTGGAGTTCGACCAGTGTTCCGTTCGCGAGATCGTCCTCGACCATGTGGCGCGGCATGTGCCCCCAGCACAAGCCGCCCCTGAGCAGATCATGCTTCGCGCCGAGGTCGTTCACCCACCACTGGCGTTCACTGGCGACCCCCTGCTGTGTCTTTTCGGCATCGGGCTGATTGTCGGTCACGACCAGCTGGATGTGCCGGCCAAATTCTTCCCGCGGGATCTGCCCCGCGATTGCGGCCAGCGGATGCGATGGCGCCGAGACGGTCACCATTTGCGCGTCACATAAATGCTGCCTTTCCATGGTGGCTGGGCTCAACTCCGACACGTCCGTGATCGTCACCGCCAATGCGCACGTGCCGTCGAGAACCAGACGCTCTCCGCCCTGCATCGTCGTCATGCGCAGATTGATTGCGACCGTCGGAAAGTCCGCCTGCACGGTGCGCAGGCATTCGATCAGATGCGCACGCGGGAAATAGGTATCCACGGCAATCGAGACCTGTGGAATCCCGGCTTCAGCAATCGAAACGGCGCGCATTTTCATTTCCTCCGTGCGCGCGATCACCCCACGAGCATCAGGCAGGAGGCTGCGGCCCGCGGCCGTAAGCGTCGCTTTGCGAGTGTTGCGCTCGAACAGCACCACATCAAACGCATGTTCGAGCGCGCTGATCGCGTGACTGATCGCCGACTGTGCACGCCTCAACTCCCGTGCAGCCCCGGAAAAGCTTCCCTGGTCGCACACGGCGACGAAGGCCCGCAGTTGATTGATGGTGACGTTGTCGAGCATGGACATCTAATACATCTAAAAAGTAGATGGGAATTATACATATTTCGTCAATTGGCTTCATAGATAAACAGGCCCAGAATCGTCTTCGTCGCTTTTGCTTCGAAGGATGCATGACATGAACAGACTGAATGGAAAGACCGCCGTGATCACCGGCGGTGGCACGGGCATCGGCCGCGCCGCAGCGAAGCGCTTCATCAAGGAGGGCGCGTTCGTCTTCATCTTCGGCCGCCGCCAGCAAGCGCTCGACGCCGCTGTCGCGGAGCTTGGGCCGAACGCCCGCGCGGTGAACGGCTCGGTCTCGAACCTGGCCGACCTCGACCGGCTCTACGCGGCGGTGAAGGCCGAGCGCGGCACCCTCGACATCGTGTTCGCCAACGCTGGGACGGGAAGCCCGCTTCCGCTCGGCCAGATCACCGCCGGGCACATTGACGACACCTTCGACACCAACGTGAAGGGCACGATCTTCACGGTCCAGAAGGCGCTGCCGCTGATGGGCCCAGGCGGTTCGATCATCCTGACCGGATCGAGCGCCGGCACCACCGGAGCCCCAGGATTCACGGCCTACAGCGCGAGCAAGGCGGCGGTGCGCAACCTCGCCCGGACCTGGGCGGAGGACCTGAAGGGCACCGGCATCCGGGTCAACGTGCTGTCGCCCGGGGCAACGGC